>LXNI01001103.1_pt1 | contig 25883 bp, 24 predicted proteins | sample 809091 | NCBI WGS metagenome assembly LXNI01 (sample SAMN04870527, study PRJNA318959) | sponge metagenome | biome: 01000161; feature: marine sponge reef; material: water | host: Sarcotragus foetidus | place: Greece: Milos, Mediterranean Sea | collected 2013-05-29 | depth 5-7 m | reverse complement strand
CCCGCCTGACGATCTGATAGATTCTCACAGAATGTGGGGCCATGTTGGAATCGGCCGAGAAAAATATCGCTTTGAATCAAACCGATAGGGAACACAGGCAGCGGAAAAGTGCCAACTTGGGTCTAGACCTGCTTGGCCTCGATCACGCCGCGGCGGATCGCACGGGTGCGGGTGAAGAGCGTTTCAAGGTAGTCGCCGTCGCCCCGGCGGACGGCGCGCTGCAGCGCCGAGAGGTCTTCGGTGAAGCGGCCCAGCATCTCCAGCACCGCCCCCCGGTTGTTGAGGAAGATGTCGCGCCACATGACCGGGTCCGACGAGGCGATGCGCGTGAAGTCGCGGAAGCCGGCGGCGGCGTACTTGAACACCTCCTGCCTGGTCTCCTCCTCCAGGTCGGTGACCGTGCCGACGATGTTGTAGGCGATCAGGTGCGGCAGGTGCGAGGTGATGGCGAGCACGACGTCGTGATGCTCGACGTCCATCCGCTCCACCCTCATGCCCGCCATGCGCCAGAGCGCCGCGATGCGCTCCACCGCCCGAGCGTCCGTGTGCGGCGGCGGGGTCAGGATGCACCAGCGGCCGTCGAACAGTTCGGCGAACCCGGCCTCCGGCCCGGAGTGCTCGGTGCCCGCCACCGGGTGGCCGGGGACCAGGTGGACGCCCGCCGGCAGGTGCGGAGACAGCGCGGAGATTACCGCGCCCTTGACCGAGCCCACGTCGGTCAGGATCGCGCCGGCGGCCAGGTGCGGGCCGATCTGCGCCGCGAGGGGTGCGAACGTGCCGACCGGCGTGCCCAGCACCACGAGGTCGCAGCCTGCGACGGCCTCCGCGGGGTCGAGCGTCACCCGGTCGACGAAGCCGAGCGCCATCGAGGTGTCGAGGGTTGCCTGGCTGCGGGCGCAGCCCACGATCTCGGTCTCGGGCGTCTTCTCGCGGAGCACGCGCGCGAGCGAGGAGTTGATCAGGCCGAGGCCGATCAGCGCGACGCGGGAGAAGCGTTCGGGCTGGCTCACCGGCTGCCGCCCGTCTCTGCCGCAGGCGCCGCCATGAAGGCCTCGAGCACCTGCGCCACGACCTCGTTCTCCGCCTCGAGCCCCACCGTGATCCTGAGACAGTCGGCGAGGTGGTAGGGCTCGATGCGGCGGGCGACGACGCCGCGCTCGCTGAGATAGCGATCGGCCGCCGCCGCGTCCCGTCCGGTCTCGTCCGGAAAGCGCACCAGCAGGAAGTTGCAGACGCTGGGCACGACATGCAGCCCACACGCCGTGAGCCGCGCGGCGAGCGCGCCGCGGCATGCCTCGTTGTCCCGCCGGGAGCGGGCGATGTGATCCTGATCCTCGAGCGCGGCCAGCGCCGCGGCGAGCGCCGCCGCGTTGGCGTTGAAGGGGCCCCGGATGCGATGGATCACGTCGACGATGGCGGGCGCCGCGTAGGCCCAGCCGAGCCGGAGCGCGGCGAGCCCGTAAGCCTTGGAGAAGGTGCGGGTCATCACCACGTTGGGCGCCATGCCGGCAAGCTCGAGGCCGGGGTCGTAGTCGGCGGCGGTGACGTATTCCGCATAGGCCGAGTCCACCACCAGCACGACGTGCTCCGGCAGGCCGCCCCAGAGGCGGCGCAGCTCGCCCTTGGGGATGTAGGTCCCGGTCGGGTTGTTCGGATTGGCGAGGTAGACGATGCGGGTCCGCTCGCTCACCAGGCTCAGGATCGCGTCGACGTCCGCCGTGTAGTCGGTCTCGGGCGCGACGACGGGTGTGGCACCCACGGCGAGCGTCGCCAGCGGATAGACCAGGAATCCGTGGCGGGAGTAAATGACCTCTTCGCCGGGGCCGGCATAGGCGTGGGCTAGGAGCTGGAGCAGCTCGTCCGAGCCGTTGCCGCAGACGATGCGGTCCGCATCGATCCCGTGGAACGCGCCGAGCGCGCGCCGCAGATCCGTGGCGCCGCCGTCGGGGTAGCGGTGCAGCGTCCCCGCAAGCTCCCGGTAAGCGGCCTGCGCCTTCGGGCTCGGCCCCAGCGCGGACTCGTTGGACGAGAGCTTGATGGTGTTGGCGTGGCCTTCGGCGGTGGAGCGCCCGCCGACATAGGGCGAGATCTCCATGATCCCGGGGCGGGGCGTCGGTTGGACCGGCATCGTCGAACCCGCCGCCCGTCAGCCGTCTTTCCAGGGGGCAGGCGGCCTCGGGTAGCTGCCCAGCACCTCGACGCGCCCGACGTCGTCGCCCAACTGCGCGGCGAAGTCATACAGCCGCTCGTCGTCCTCGGCCACGAAGCCGTCGATCTCGATGAGCTGCCAGCGGCCGGGCGCGCCGTTCTCGTCGTGCCAGGCGACGGAGCCCGTCACCGCGATGCCGGCCACGGCGAGCGCCGAGCGGATGCGGTCGCGGCTGATGGTGTCCGAGGACTGGACCGCCACGTAGGACACGTCGTCGCCCGACGGCGCCGGCCGGGTCATGGCCACCACCAGCGCGCTGGTCTTGGCGGCGGAGCTCTTCGCGCCGTCCAGCCAGGGCAGGCGGGCGACGATCATCGGCCGCTCCTCGTCGCTCACCGCAAGCGTCAGCCACCAGGGCTCGGCGCTCACGCCCACATCGCCGCTCATCGCGTCCGCCGGCACGGGGAGGACGCCGATCGACGCCTTGCCGTCGCGCACGCCGCGCAGCACGCCGCTTTCGGTCCGGGCGTTGAGCAGGGGCGTTTCGGCGCCGAAGTGGACCCGCGCCAGGTCGGGGAAGCGGCTCTCCTCTCCGGGATCGTCCAGCGTGAACACCGAGACCGCGAAGCCGCCCTCGGCGAAGAGGGTCGCCGACATGATCTCGGACCAGATCCGCACGATCACGGGAAAGGGGAAGGGGCCTTCGTGGCGGGCCATCAGCCGCCTCAGGATGCCGGCCTCGCGCGCCGGCCGCAGCAGCGCGCCGGTGGCGCCCCGAGCGCGCTTGGCCTCGCTGATGCGGTTGGCGAGCACCATGCGGCGCATGATGAGATCGTGAATCGCGTCGTCGATCCCGTCGATCTCGTCACGCAGGGCGGCGAGCGGAGAATCCTCCGGCGAAGGACTGTTCATGGCGGTGCTGACACGGCTAGAGGGGGTGGCAAGTCCTAATCCATGAACGTGCTAAAATCAAAGAGAACATTGACTTTCGGGTTCAAATCGCAACTGTCTGACCCCCTTTCGGCGATAGTGTGGTTGCGCGATCCCATAGCGGGACGCAGCCGCGTGGAGCCCTGCGAGCGATGACCGCATTGCCTGAGAGCCAAGCCGCGGCGGCGCACGTGCAGACAGGCCTGAGCGTCGAGCTTGGCGGGGATCGGCCGCTCGAGCTCGACTGCGGCGTCTCTCTCGGGCCCTTCACGCTCGCCTATCAGACCTACGGCACGCTGAACGCCGAGCGTTCCAACGCGGTGCTCCTCTGCCATGCGCTGACCGGCGACCAGTTCGTGCTCGGCCCGCATCCGCTCACCGGCAAGCCCGGCTGGTGGGAGACGATGGTGGGGCCGGGCAAGACCTTCGATACCGACCGCTACTTCGTGATCTGCAGCAACGTGCTGGGCGGCTGCATGGGCACCGTCGGGCCGAAGGAGATCAACCCCGCGACGGGGCGCCCCTGGGGCCTCGACTTCCCCGTCATCACCATCCGGGACATGGTCAAGGCGCAGGCCATGCTGATCGACCATCTCGGCATCGAGCAGCTCTTCTGCGTCTCCGGCGGCTCCATGGGCGGCATGCAGGCGTTGCAATGGGTGGCGAGCTATCCCGAGCGCTGCTTCACGGCGCTGCCCATCGCGTGCGCGGCCAAGCACTCGGCCCAGAACATCGCGCTCAACGAGGTCGGCCGCCAGGCGATCATGGCCGACCCCGAGTGGCGCGAGGGGCGCTATCAGGAGCTCGGCACGAACCCGGTGGGCGGCCTCGCGGTGGCGCGCATGGCGGCGCACATCACCTACCTCTCGGAGGCCGCGCTGCACCGGAAGTTCGGCCGGGCGCTGCAGGACAGGTCCAACGTCACCTACGGCTTCGACGCTGACTTCCAGGTGGAGAGCTATCTGCGCCACCAGGGGCAGAGCTTCGTCGAGCGCTTCGACGCCAACTCATACCTCTACATCACCCGCGCGATGGACTACTTCGACCTCGCGGCCGAGTACGACGGCGTGCTGGCCAACGCGTTTCGCGGCGCCAAGACCCGCTTCTGCGTGATCTCGTTCACCAGCGACTGGCTCTATCCCACGTCCGAGAACCGCGCCTTCGTCCGCGCATTGGCTGCCGTCGCTGCCAACGTGAGCTTCGTCGAGGTGGTGAGCGACAAGGGGCACGACGCCTTCCTCCTCGACGAGCCCGACATGTTCGAGACCCTGCGGGGCTTCCTGAGCGGCGCCGCGGAAAGGCGCGGGCTCTGACGCCATGAGCCGGGGCCGATGAGCATCGAGCGCGGGCGGCACGGCGCCCGCCCCGACCATCGCCTGATCGCCGAGCTGGTGGAGCCAGGCTCCAGGCTGCTCGACATCGGCTGCGGCGACGGCGCCCTGCTGGAGCTGCTGGCGCGAGAGAAGAACGTCGACGGGCGCGGCATCGAGATCGGCCACGAGGGCGTGAACGCCTCGGTGAGGCGCGGGCTCTCGGTCATCCAGGGGGATGCGGAGACCGACCTCGCCGACTACCCGGACGCGGCCTTCGACTACGTCGTGCTAAGCCAGACCCTGCCGGCGATCCGCGACCCCAAGGGCGTGCTGCTGGAGCTGCTGAGGATCGGCCGGAGCGCCATCGTCTCGATCCCCAACTTCGGGCACTGGCGCAACCGGGTGCACCTGCTCACGCGGGGCCGGATGCCGACGGCGCTGGGCTCCGGCGATCTCTGGTACGAGACGCCGGTGATCAGGCCGTGCACGATCAAGGACTTCGTCATGCTCTGCCGCGAGCTCGGCATCCGTATCGAGCGGCGCACCCAGGTGGATTCACGCGGCCGCGTGCGCCGCTTCACCGGCACCGGCCGCTTCGCCAACCTGTTCGGCGAGCTGGCGGTGTTCCTGCTCTCGTCGGAGCGACGGTAAGGCGCAGTCGCAAGCGGCGGTTCGCGCGCCCGCCGGCACCGGCTGCGGCAGCGGCATGATGACGCGGCGCGTCTGCCGCGCCGTCACCGGGCGGGCCTCGAACACGGTCTTGCCCGCCTCCACGTAGACGAGGCCGCCGAAGGGGCGCCCGAGATGGCGACCCAGGCGCTGCCAGATGGCGGCCGTGCGCAACACCCCGCGCCAGCCCGTGGGCGGCAGGAACAGCATCGCGCCGCTGGCGAGCGGGGCGAAGCGGTGCTCGCGCAGGAGCCGGCCGAGCTGGGAGGCGCTGAAGGGCGAGCCGTGGCCGAAGGGCGTGGCTTCCGCGCGCGCCCAGAGGCCGTGGCGGTTCGGCACCAGCACCAGGATGCGCCCGTTCGGCCGCATCACGCGCCACACCTCCTCCAGCATCGCCCGGCGCTGCTCGCTGAACTCGAGCCCGTGGACGATGAGGATGCGGTCGATGCAGCCGTCGGGCAGCGGCAGCGCGCCGTCGTCGGCGAGCGCCACCTGCCGCCCGCCGCTTTCGGGCCAGGCCATCACTCCCTGGCCCGCCGGCATGATGGCGAACACGCGCTCCGCCTCCTCGCGGAAGAGGCCGAGGAAGGGCACCGGGTAGCCGAGCCCCAATACCGACTCCTCGCGCACGCTGGGCCACACCCGGCGGATCTGCTGGCCGAGGATGCGGCGCGTGACCCGGCCGAGGCGGGTCAGGTAGAAGGCGTTGAGGTCGACGACGTCCTGATGCATGGCCGGGTATGGTAGCAGGCTCTGACTGCGCCGGCCGCGCTCAGGGGCGGCCTAATACATATGCGTGCCGCCGTTCATGGTGATGGTGGAGCCCGTGGTCCACGCCGCCTTGTCGTCGACGAGGAAGAGCACGGCATGGGACACCTCGTCCTCGTGCCCCATGCGGCGGATGGGGGACTTGTCGACGATCTTCTTCGCGATCCGCTCCGGCATGTTGCGCATCAGATAGGTGTCCACGTAGCCGGGCGCCACGGTGTTGACCGTGATCCCGTGCTTCGCCCCTTCCTGCGCGAGCGCCTTGGTGAAGCCGTGCATGCCGGCCTTGGCGGCGACGTAGTTGACCTGGTTGAGCTGGCCGGCCTGGCCGTTCATGGAGCCGATCTGGATGATGCGGCCCCAGCCGCGCTCCATCATGCCGGGGTAGACCGCCTTCGACATGTAGAAGACGGAATCGAGATTGACCCGGACGACGCGCTGCCACTGGTCGCCGGTCATGTTCTCGAACTTGTTGTCGGAGACGGTGCCCGCGTTGTTGACGAGGATCTCGACCGGGCCGTGCTCAGCCTCGATCGCCGCGACGCCGGCGCGGCAGGCCTCGCCGTCGCTCACGTCCCACTTGAGCGCGGGGATGCCCGTCTCCTCAGTGAAGGCGGCGGCGCACGCCTCGTCGGCGTGGTAGTTGACCACCGCCGGGTGGCCTGCGTCCTTCAGCGCGCGCGCGATGGCGGCGCCGATGCCGCGCGTGCCGCCCGTGATGAGTGCCAGCCGTGCCACGCTCGCCTCCCCTCAGCCCGTGCCGTCTGTATCAGTACATGTGGTGGCCGCCGTTGACCGAGATCGTGGACCCGGTGATGAAATCGGCGTCGTCGGCGGTGAGGAAGAGGACTGTGCGCGCGATGTCCTCGGCGCGGCCGAGCCGGCCCACCGGGATGCTGGCCACGATCTTCTCCAGCACAGGCTCCGGCACCGCGCGCACCATGTCGGTATCGACGTAGCCCGGCGCCACCGCGTTCACGGTGATGCCGTGGCGCGCGCCCTCCTGCGCCAGCGCCTTGGTGAAGCCGTGGATGCCCGATTTAGCGGCGGCGTAGTTGACCTGGCCGTACTGGCCGGCCTGGCCGTTGATCGAGCCCACGTTCACGACGCGGCCGAACTTGCGCTCGCGCATGCCGGGGAAGGTGGCGTGGCAGAGGTTGAAGCAGGAGCCGAGGTTGGTATCGAGCACCACCTGCCATCTCTCCGGCGTCATCTTCTGGAGCGTGCCGTCCCGCGTGATCCCGGCGTTGTTCACCAGGATGTCGATGGGGCCGAGATCCGCCTCGATCCGTGCCACGCCCGCTTCGCAGGCCGCGAAGTCGCTCACGTCCCACTTGTAGACCGTGACGCCGGTCGCCTCGCGGAAGCGCTCGGCCGCCTCGTCGTTCGCGCCGTAGTTGGCGGCCACGCGGCAGCCGGCGTTCTTCAGCGCCTGGGAAATTGCAGCGCCGATACCGCGCGTTCCGCCCGTCACCAATGCGACCCGATCCATTCTCTCTCTCCCGGCAATGATGCGCGCCGCCGGGAGCGGACTCCTCGGCGGCGCGTGAGCCTCATATGCGCCCGCGCCCGCGCATTTACAAGCGTCGCGGCCGAGAATTGAGTTTATGCGTTTGCGTGGGCCGCGATCCATGCCGCGAGCTTGCGCCAGAGCAGGCGCTTGGCGCGGGGACTGGCCATCATGCCGATGTGGCCGAGGGGCGGGCGCCACGTTTCTACATTGGGGAGCGTATCGCTCAACGCCTCCGCCGAGGCGGGCGGGACGATGCGATCCCGCGCCGGCACGACGTTGAGCGCCGGGCACCTCACGCGCTCGGGCCGGACCGCCTCGCCGCCCACCCGCCAGAGCCCGCGCGCGGGCGCGTTCGCGCCGTACCAGTCTTCGAGGCAGGCGCGGGCCACGGGGCCGGCGAGCGGCACGGCGTCGTTGAGCCAGTCCTCCAGCGCCACGAAGTTGCGCGCCGCGGCGGAAGCCGGCGGGAGCTGGGCAAAGGCCGAGAACTTGCGCGCCGCCAGCAGCGGGTCGAGGGCGGCGAACATGGCCTGCAGCGCGTCGGGCGGCAGTTGCCCGAGACTCGCGTTGAGCGCGGTGAGCCCCGGTCGGTGGGCCGCGATCATGCGCGCCTGATGGCGGCCGTCGGCGTGGAAATCCCAGGGCGTCGCGAGCAGGACGAGCGCGGCGACGTCGGCGTGAGCGGCCAGCGGCAGCACCATCGTGCCGCCCATGCAGTAGCCGGCGAGCGCCACCGGCCGGCCTGCGTCCCGGCGCACCGCCTCCAGCGCCGGGGCGAGACGGCCGATGATGTAGTCGTCGAGACCGAACGCGCGTTCTTCCGCGCCGGGCGCGCCCCAGTCGAGCAGGTAGGGGCGGAGGCCGCGGCCCCGTAGGTAGCGGGCGAAGCTGCGCTCAGGTCTGAGGTCGAGGATGTAGGCGCGGTTGATGAGCGAGGGCACGAGCAGCGCGGGCGCGCCTGCCGCCTCGCCGCCGAAGGCGAGGACCCGCGTGGCGCCGGCCTGCCAGAGCGCAGGCGGGTCCTGGAGGCGGCGGCGGTAGGGGTGCGTGCGGTAGCCTTCGATGCCGTCGAGGAAGCGGGCGATGCGGGTCGCCGCTTCTGCGCCGAGCGCCCGTGCCAGCGCTTCAGGCTCGGCCCGTGCCAGTGCCTCCTGCAGGGCCGTCGCCTCCGCCGGGATCGCGTTGCGCCAGTGCAGCGATCCGCTCCTCGCAGGCGGCAAGGCGGCGAGCGAGCTCAGCCAGCCGCTGAGCGCCATCCCCAGGTGGAGAGGCAGCGGCCTCGGCCCGAGACGCGGGCGTGCCGGCGCGGCCATTCAGGCCGCCGGACCTTGCGCCCGGCGCCAGTGCAGCGAGGTGCAGGGCGGCAAGGCGGAGCGTGAGCGCGCCCGGGCCTTCGTCCCGCCCGGTGCCGGCGACCTCCTCCTGCCAGAGATCGAGGAAGCGCCGCGCGAGCGCCGCCGGGTCGTCGTCATCGCTCGTGCCCTTGCTCATGGCGCGAGTATAGCCGATGCGGCGGCCCCGTCGTGCGGCTGCCCAGTCGTTGACTTGGCCCGCTGCGCGAACCATGCTCGCGCCATGAGCATCGAGCAGAACATCGAGGCCGCGGGCCTGACCCTCCCCCGGCTCGAGGACAGCTACAGCAACAACCCGGCGGGCGCGAAGTACGTCTCGCACCATGCGCTGGGGCGCGTGCTCTACCTCTCGGGGTGTACGCCGTTCAAGGACGGCAAGCCCTACATGACCGGGATCCTCGGCGTGGATCGCACCATCGATGAGGGCTACGAGGCGGCGCGCCAGTGCATGCTCTGCTACCTCGGCCTGATCAAGTATGCGCTGGGCGATCTCGACCGGATGCACCGGATGCTGCACCTCACCGGCTACGTGAACTCCGGCCCCGGTTTTGCGGATCAGCCGCGCGTGATCAACGGCGCCGTGGACCTGCTCGTCGAGCTCTGCGGCCGGCGCATGATGCCGACGCGGGCCGCCATCGGCTGCCACGGGCTAGCGGTCAACCACTCGGTCGAGCTGATCGCGACGCTGGAATTCGACGGCGGCAGCGTGGCCCCGCCGCTCGCCCGCGACGGAACGGTACTGGATTAGAGCGCGCTTCCGCCCGCCAATTCCCCGCCATTCACGAGACCTGACGCCATGAAAGCGGTTCTGTGCAGGGCCTTCGGCCCGCCCGAGACTCTTGCGTTCGAGACCGTGGACCCGCCCCCGCTCGGGCCCGGCGAGGTGCGCATCGCCGTCGCTGCGGTCGGCGTGAACTTCCCCGATCTGCTGCTGATCGAAGGCAAGTACCAGATCAGGCCGCCCTTCCCCTTCAGCCCCGGCCTCGAGTGCGCGGGCACCGTCATGGAGCTGGGAGCGGGCGTCGACGGGCCTGCGCCCGGCACGCGCGTGCTCGTCTATTGCACCCACGGCTGCATGGCCGAGGAGGTGGTCGCGCCGGCGTCTTCCGTGATCCCCATTCCCGATGCGATGCCCTTCGACGCGGCGGCGGCCTTCCCCGTGGTCTACGGCACCGGCTACCACGCGCTCGTCGGGCGCGCGGCGCTCGCCGAAGGCGAGACCCTGCTGGTGCTGGGCGCCTCAGGCGGCGTGGGGCTGTCTGCGGTGGAGATCGGCAAGCGCCTCGGCGCAACCGTCATCGCGGCCGCGAGCAGCGACGAGAAGCTGGCACTCGCACAAGCGCACGGCGCCGATCACCTCGTCAACTACGGCTCGGACGACCTGCGCGAGCGGGTCAAGGCGCTGACCGACGGGCGCGGCGTGGACGTGATCTACGACCCCGTGGGCGGCGATTTCTTCGATGCGTCGATGCGCTGCATCGCCTGGAACGGCCGGCTGCTGGTCATCGGCTTCGCCTCCGGCCGCATCGCCGAGGCCAGGACCAACATCGTCCTGCTCAAGGAGATGAGCGTCGTCGGGGTCGCCTGGGGCGCCTTCGCCTTTCGGGATGCCGCCGCGAATCGCGCCTATTTCGCCGAATTGCTGCGCTGGTACGAGGCCGGCGCGCTGAAGCCCCTCGTCTCCCGCAGCCTGCCGCTGGCGGAGGCCCCGGCGGCGCTGGCGGCGTTCCAGAGCCGGAGCGTGGTCGGCAAGCAGGTGCTGACGGTGGAGCGACCCACCGGCTGATCCTGCGCAGGCGTCTCCTGCTTTACCCGAGCGTCCGGATTTTCTACCTTGTGGCAGCCCCGCGGCGCCGCGGAGCAGTGGACTGCAGAACGGCTAGGACAGAGCGTGGCTGGGGAGGCGATCCGAGGCGCTGCGGGGCCGCTTGTGGACGATCCCGTCATCGGGCATGCGGTCCGCGCCGGCGGCTGGGCGGATCACGCGGCCTCGTCCTACACGCTGGCGGCGGACGCCCTCGACGATGGCCGCTTCGCCGACGCCGCGGCGCTGGCCCGCCACACGGTCGAGGAAGCCCGCGAGGGCTACGAGCTCTACGCGCTCTGGGCCGAGCAGATCAGGGAAACGCTGGCCGCCGAAGGCGTGGACGAGGCCGAGATCGCGGCGGGCGAAGAGCGCGTGCGCGCCCTGCTGGCGGGCGAGGCGGGGGAGCCGTTCGACATCCACGCGGGCTGGGCCGCCTATACGGGCGAAATCGAGGCGGTCGAAGCCGCCTGCGGCGCGGGCGATGCGCCGGCCGCCCGCACACGCCTGGAACGCGCGCGCACGCTCTGGCTCGAGACCCACGACAAGGGCTGCGACCTGGTCTACGGCATGCTCGACCTCGTGGTCCGCCACCTCGGCGAGCGCCGCATCGGCCCGCTCTGGGACGAGCTGATGGCGCCGATGTACGAGACCTACGACGTGTACGACACGGCCACGCACCCGTGGCCGCGCTCCATGCACCGGCTGATCCTGATCGCGGCGCTGTCCCTGCGCGGGCACCTGAGCGGGCCGGGGCGCATGGGCGCCATCGAGATCGCGGAGGAGGCCGACCGCTGGGTGCTGAGCTTCGACCCCTGCGGCTCCGGCGGGCGCACCTACCGGGGCGACGACCCGGCGGGCCCGCGCATGGAGGCCCCCTACGGCTTCGCGGTGACCACGGAGGCCCATGACTGGGCCTGGGGCAAGGCCGGCGTCTGCGTCTACTGCGTTCACTGCTGCCAGCTCAACCAGCGCATGCCCATCCGGCGCTTCGGCTATCCGACGCGGGTGATCGACCCGCCCACCTGGCCCGAGGCGCGGGCCGGCGGCGTCTGCCGCTGGTCGATCTACAAGGACCCCACGCTCGTGCCCGACGAGGCCTATGTCAGCGTGGGCTACGAGAAGCCGGCAGCGGCCGGCGCGGGAGCGGCTCGATGAGCGGGACGGAGAACGAGGGGCTGGATGCCGTGCGCGAGCGCATGCGGGCGGACGGCGTGCGCTACGTTCAGGTCGAGGTGCCGGAGCTCGACGGCGGGCTGCGCTGCAAGCTGCTCGCGCTCGACAAGGGGCTCTCCGACGGGATCGGCTGGTCCAACATCATCTACGGGCTGACCGCGGCGGACGACGTCTATGAATCGCCGTTCTCCTCCTACGAGAACGGCTTCGCCGACGTTTTCGGAACGCCGGACGCCGCCACGGCCTGCCGCCTGCCCTGGCGGCAGGACACGGCGGCGGTCCTGATCGACGTCCACGACCCGGACGGCACCATGACGCCGGAAGGCCCGCGCACGATGCTGCGGCGCGCCGTCGACAAGGCCGACGCCATGGGCTTCCAGCCGCGCTTCGCGGTCGAGTACGAGGTCGCCGTCTACTACGCGGACGACGCCGCCTCGCCGCCTTCGCCCGCGACGCTCACGCCGGTCTCGCGAACGCGGAACGCCTACAGCGTGGTCCGCATGCCGGAGCTGCGCGCGCTCTTCGAGACGTTCATGCAGCGCATGGAGGAGGTGGGCGCGGCGGTCCTCTCCATGCACACCGAGCTCGGCCGCGGCGCGGTCGAGTTCGCGCTCGCCCATGCGCCGCCGCTCGCGGCCGCCGACGGCGCCATGCGCGCCAAGGCCTATCTGAAGGAGCTCTGCGCCGAGCGCGGCATGGTCGTGACCTTCATGGCCAAGGTCGACCCCGACATGCCGGGCTCCGGCGGGCACGTGCACCAGAGCCTGTGGCGGGACGGCGAGAACGTGTTCTGGGGGGGCACGGGTGCGAGCGAGACGGCGCGGCAGTACGCCGCCGGGCAGATCGAGCATCTGCCGGCGCTCACCGCGCTCTTCATGGCCAACATCAACTCGTACCGGCGGCGGGACTGGCAGCACTGGGTGCCGCTCAACGCATCCTGGGGCGACGACAACCGGAGCGCGGCGCTCCGCCTCATCACCCGGCCGGTGCCGAGCGGTGCGCGCTTCGAGAACCGGGTGCCGGGCGCCGATTCCAACGCCTATCTCACCATCGGCGGCATGCTGGCCGCGGGCCTCGACGGCATCGAGCGCGGGCTCGCGCCGCCGCCGCTCTGCTCGGGCAACGCGGCGCTCGACGAGAGCTACGCGAAGCTGCCGGCCACGCTGGCCGACGCGGTGGACGCCTTCGAGGGTTCGGCCTTCCTGCGCGGCGCCTTCGGCGACCGTTTCGTCGATCACTACGCGCTCTCGCGCCGGGTCGAGCTCGATCACTGGCACGCCTGGCTGCAGAGCCACGTGAGCGCCTGGGAATACGAGCGCTATTTCGAGACAATTTGAGGCAAGCGCGGCCAAGCGCCTTTTCGCTCCGGCCTTCTGTCACTATATCGATGGGGTCGGGCCGGCGCGGCGTGCCGGTGCTGAGGGGACGAAGGGGGACCGATGACCGATCAGGAGACCATCGCGCAGCGCCTGGAGGCGTTGCGCGCCGAACATCAGTCGTTGAATGCGAAAATCGACGAGCTGGCGGGCCACGGCGACGCTCTCGCAATCCAGGGGTTGAAACGCCAGAAGCTCCGGCTCAAGGACGAGATCGCGCGGCTGGAGAGCGAGCACGCGCACGCGGGGTAAGCCCCACACGCAAAATTGCGAAACGAACCCAATTTCGCATAACGCGTTGCTTCAAAATGTGAATTAGAGGATCAGGCCGGGGCGGGCTTTACCCCGGTGCCGATCCGCACGTGGGCCGAGAGGGGGATCTCGTTGCCCTCCCTCAGGCGCTCGAAGCCTGCCGCCACCGCCTCAAGCAGGGCGCGGCGCTTGTCCTCGCCGGCGCCATCCAGCGCGCGGCCGAAGGTCATGTCGAACTGGGCCTGCCAGAAGGGGGCCTCCGCCGGGACCCGCGGCGCGAAGCGGACCTCGCGTTCCTCCACGTGGCTGAAGCCGCCCTCGGTGAGCGCGCCGGCGAGGGCGCCGGTGGCGCCCAGCGAGAAGGGCCGGGCGAGGTCGATCTCGTCCGCCTCGCCGAGGGGGCCGAGCACGGCCTCGGCGGCTGCGGCGAAGACGACGAACATGGTGGTCTCCGCGCGCGGCCCCCAGACGAGATAGGCCGCCCGCCCGCCGGGCTTCAGCACGCGGAGCGCCTCGGCGGCGGCGCGCGCAGGCGCCGGGCAGAACATCAGCCCGAAGCGGCAGATCACCCGGTCGAACGCGGCATCCGCATCGGGCAGCGCCAGCATGTCGGCGGTGCGGAAGGTCATGTTGCCGAGCCCTTGCGCTGCGGCCCGGCGGCGGGCACCCAGCATCATCTCGGGGCAGAGGTCGGTGGCGAAGACGCGGCCTTCCGCGCCGACCAGGGCCGCGACGCTGAGCGCGGGCTCGCCTGCGCCCGTCGCGATGTCGCAGACCTGCTGGCCGGGCACGATCTCGGCGGCCTCGATGAGCGGGGCGTTCATGCGCGCCGCCTGGTCGGCGATCTCGTCGGCGCGGCGGTCCCAGTGGCGCCCGCGCCCGGCCCAGTCGGCCCGCACGCGCTCGGTCTCGCGCCTGATCGCGTCAGCGTCCATGGCTTTGCACTCTCCCTGCGCCCGCGCCCGTGTCAAGGCCGGCAGACCCGCTCGTCAGAGAAGCTGAGTGGCGAGGAGGCCGGCGAGCAAGGCGGCGATCACGGCAAGCAGGAGCGGCAGCGCGCTGCCGCCCCGCCTGCGCCCGCTCATTGCCTCCAGGGTGTCGGGCGAGAGCGAGACGCCCTCCTCCAGCCCGTCTAACACGCGCTCGGCGCGGGCGGCGAGTCGCGGGAGCCGCCCTGCCGCCTCCAGCAGCTCCCCTGCGGCATCGCGGACGCGGGCCTGGACGCCGAGGTTCTCCCGCGCCCAGCGCTCCATGAGCGGGCGGGTGAAGACCCACATGTTCTGGTCCGGCGTGAGCCGCCGCGTCAGCCCCTCGGCCATCAGCATGGTCTTCTGCAGAAGGAGGAGCTGAGGCTGGGTCTCCATCTCGAAGGCCTCGGTGATCTGGAAGAGCTGGCCCAGGAGGTGAGCGATGGAGATCTCGTTGAGCGGGCGGCCGAGGATGGGCTCGCCGATGGAGCGGAGCGCCTGGACGAAGGCCGCCTTCGAGGTGCGCCGCGGCACGTAGCCTGCCTCGACATGCACCTCGGCCACGCGCTCGTAGTCGCCGATCAGGAAGCCCAGCAGCATCTCCGCGAGGTAGCGCCGGGTCTGGGCGTCGAGCCGCCCCATGATCCCGAAATCGACAGCGACGACGTTGCCCTCCGCGTCCACCAGCAGGTTGCCGGGGTGGAGGTCGGCGTGGAAGAAGCCGTCCCGAAAGACCTGGTTGAAGAAGGCGCCGGCCGCCTTGCCCAGCACCTCGTGCGGGTCGTGGCCGGCCGCGACGAGGGCGTCCCGCTCGTCGATGGGGATGCCCTCGACGCGCTCCAGCGTGAGCACGCGCCGGCTGGTGCGCCGCCAGTCGACCGCCGGCACCAGGAAGCCCTCGTCCTCCGCGAAGTTCTGGCGGAGCTCCGAGGCCGCGGCGGCCTCGAAGCGGAGGTCCATCTCGATCATCACGCTTTGCGCAAAGGTGCGGATGACCTCGACCGGCCGGAGCCTCCGCCAGGAGGGGAGCGTGCGCTCGGCAAGCTCGGCCAGCCAGTAGAAGAGCTCGAGGTCGCGCTCGAGGGCGCGCTCCACGCCGGGCCGGAGGATCTTGACCGCCACCGGCTCGCCGGCCGCGGTGACGGCGAAGTGCACCTGCGCGATGGAGGCGGCGGCGACCGGCTCGTCGGTGAACTCGCGGAAGAGGGAGTCGAGGGGCGCGCCGAACTCGGATTCCACGATGGCGCGTGCGGCCTTCGCATCGAACGGCGGCAGGCGGTCCTGCAGCGCTGAGAGCTCGGCCGCGGTCTCCTCGCCCACCAGGTCCGGGCGGGTGGAAAGCGCCTGGCCGAACTTGATGAAGCTCGGGCCCAGCGCCTGGAACGCGCCCGCAAGGCGCTGGCCGGGCGAGCCCAGCCCGCGCTTCTTCGGCGCCATGCCGGCGAGGAAGGTGACCGCCGGCACGATGCCGTAATCGCTCAGCAGGAAGAGCGCGTCCCAACGCCCCAGGGTCCAGGCAATCCGCAGCAGCCGCCCAATATTTCTGAGCGCCCGGCGCATGGTTGACGCGCTAGGTGCGCCAGCCCGAATGGAGCGTGGCGATGCCGGCGGAGAGCGGGCGCACGCGCACGCCGCCGAAGCCGGCGTCGGTCATCATCGCGGCGAGCCGCTCGGGCGGGGGGAAGCGCCGGATGCTCTCCACGAGGTAGGCGTAGGCGTCGCGCTGGCCGGTCACCGCCGCGCCCAGCAGCGGAATGACGGCGAAGGAATAGGCGTCGTACAGCCGGTCTATGCCGGCCGGCGGGCGCGCGTTGAACTCGAGGCAGAGGAAGCGCCCGCCGGGCCTGAGCACGCGCGCGGCCTCGTTCAGCCCATGCTCGATCCGGGTCAGGTTGCGGATGCCGAAGGCGATCGTGTAGGCGTCCACCGAGCGGGCCGGCAGCGGCAGCGCCTCGGCATCTCCCACCAGCCACTCGATGCCGCCGACGATGCCTGCGTTCCAGGTGCGCTCGCGGCCCGCGTCCACCATCTGCGCGCTCGTGTCGCAGACGACCACGCGGCCCTCGCCCTCCATCGCCGCCAGCACGCGGCGCGCGATGTCGCCGGTGCCGCCCGCCACGTCGAGTACCGCCATGCCGGGGCGGGGTGCCAGCCACGCCACCATCTCCCGCTTCCACAGGCGATGGACGCCGCCGCTCATCAGGTCGTTCATGAGGTCGTAGCGGCCGGCGACCCGGTCGAACAGGTCGCGCACGAGACCGGGCTTCTCGTCCTCGCCGACGCGGCGGAAGCCGAAGTCGGCGCCATCCGTGGCGTCGTGCTCTCCGCGCGCTGTGGCCATGACGGCGACCATAGCCCAGCGCCTAAACCCGCGCTACCGTGGCCCGAGGATGCCGGAATTGCCCGAGGTCGAGACCGTGCGCCGCGGGCTTGCCGCGCGGCTTGCGGGCCGGCGCATCACCCACGTCACGGTGCGCCGCCCCGATCTGCGCCGCCCGCTGCCGCCGGACATGGGGCAGGCGCTCACGGGGCGTACGCTGCAGGGCTTAGGGCGGCGGGGGAAATATCTCCTGCTGCACCTCGACGGCGGCGTCGTGCTGATCGTCCACCTCGGCATGTCGGGGCGCATGTCCGTGGGCGATGCACCGAGCGGGGGTGCGCACGAGCACGTCGTGCTGCACTTCGACGACGGCGCGGTGCTCAGCTACGAGGACCACCGGCGCTTCGGGCTGATGGACCTGGCGGAGGCCGCACGGCTGGAGGAGCACGACCTGCTGCGCCGCATGGGGCCGGAGCCGCTGGCACCCGACTTCGACGGCCCGGCGCTGGCGAAGCGGCTCCACGCCAAGGACACGCCGATCAAGGCCGCCCTGCTCGATCAGCGCGTGGTCGCGGGCCTCGGCAACATCTACGTGTGCGAGGCGCTCTTCCACGCCGGGCTGAGCCCCCGGCGCCGCGCGGGCTCGGTGCAGGGCGGGCGCGCGGACCGGCTGGCCAGGGCGATTCGGGACGTGCTGGAAGCCGCCATCGCGGCGGGCGGCTCGTCGCTCCGCGACTACGTGCAGGCTTCGGGGGAGCTCGGCTACTTTCAGCACCGCTTCGCGGTCTACGACCGGGCCGATCAGCCCTGCCCCGGCTGCGATTGCGATGCCGCGGTGCGGCGCATCGTGCAAGGCGGGCGTTCGACATTCTATTGCGCTAAGCGTCAACGGTGAGTAATAGGCGAGCCGCACGCCCCTCACAGCGCCCGGCCGACAGCAGCCTGCCCCTCCAGAATGCGGGCCCCGGCCACTCAAGGGAGAACACGATGGCGTACGAACACATTACCGTCGACCGGCGCGGCCGGGTCGGCCTGATCACGCTGAACCGGCCCAAGGCGCTCAACGCGCTGAACGGCGCGCTGATCGGCGAGCTCAACGCCGTGCTCGACAGCTTCGAGGCGGAGGAAGAGATCGGCGCCGTCGTCCTCACCGGAAACGAGAAGGCGTTCGCGGCCGGCGCCGACATCACCGAGATGCGCTCGATGAGCTTCGTGGACGCGCACGGCAGCGACTTCATCGCCAGATGGAACCGGATCACCGCCTTCCGCAAGCCGGTCATCGCGGCGGTCGCGGGCTATGCGCTGGGCGGCGGCTGCGAACTCGCCATGATGTGCGACATCGTGATCGCCGCCGACAACGCGCGGTTCGGCCAGCCTGAGATCAAGCTCGGCACCATCCCCGGCGCCGGCGGCACCCAGCGGCTCACGCGCGCGGTCGGCAAGTCGAAGGCGATGGAGATGATCCTGACCGGGCGGATGATGGACGCCGAGGAGGCCGAGCGCAGCGGGCTCGTGAGCCGCGTGGTGCCGGTCGCCGACGTGGTGGACGAGGCGATGGCCGTCGCCAAGCGGATCGCGCATTTCTCCGCCCCCACCGTGGCACTCGCCAAGACGAGCGTGAACCGCGCCTTCGAGACCACGCTGACCGAGGGCGTGCTGTTCGAGCGCGCGGTCTTCTATGCGACCTTCGCCACCGAGGACAAGCGGGAGGGGATGGACGCCTTCATCGAGAAGCGCGAGCCGGCCTTCACCAACCGTTAGGGCGCATCCGACCTTGCAGGGAAACGCTCCAACCATTTCTCGCTCACGGCAGCCGGCCGTCCTGCGATTCCGCGCGCCTTCCGGCCCTTGGTTCCGCGCGCCTGTCAGCGTGACGTCCGTTGGCGGCGTTGACCCTGCCTGAGCGCGTGGTATAAGGCCGCCCAACCAGAAGAGAGACCTCCGCCATGGCCCATTCGCGCCAGGCCCGCAAGCGGGTTCGGCAGAACAAGCGCCGCGTCGCGATCAACCGCACGCGGCTTTCGCGCGTCCGCACCTTCATCCGCCGCGTCGAGGAAGCGATCGAGAGCGGCGACAAGAGCCGGGCCGAGCAGGCGCTGCGCGAGGCCCAGCCGGAGATCATGCGCGGAGCGTCGAAGGCGCTCCTGCACCGGCGGACGGCATCGCGCCGGGTCTCCTCGCTCGCGCGCCGCGTGGGCGCACTGCCCGACGGCTGAGGGCCGCGAGCCCCGACGCGCGGGCGCCCCGCCGGTTCAGCGCAAGTGCGCCACGCCAGGGCCGCGCCGGACGCGGACCGCGCGCCATTTCCCCCACCCACGACGATGGCCTGAGGTGCTCTGCCGCTGGAGAGTATTCACTCCTGGCGGGCTACGTTTCGGCCTTCTCCATAACAGCTCTGGGGGGTCGCGGTCGCCGATCAGATTCCGGGCGTGGCGCCAACCGATTGCAGTTCCTCGTTCACGCCGGCAGCCAAGACTGTGGCGCAAGTTGGGGCGCCATAAATTTCACCGGTTCCGCTTTCATACCTGTTGCCAGCGCCGACGCCGCACCTTAACCTGATCTTCACATTTCGCCGGAAGGAGCCGCCGGCGGAATGCAAACCGAAATCACAGCGTTTACGACGGCGAGGCAGGCAGTGCTTGCCCGGGAAGGGAACCCCTTCGCCGTCCCCAACAACCGCGACGTGAAACAAGAACATAAATGGGACCAAACAGGGAGATAACCGGAACATATGGCCCGACGCGGCCTGACACGTGCCGTCACGGCGCGCCCATGAACGTTGCCCACAGCCGCCGGGCAGGTTCGTGCAGCTCGCTCCGCCGGCCGTCGGGAAAGCGCCTGTGATGGACTGCACGCCGGCGCCGGTCCGAGACGGGCAGGATGCCTGGGAGAGGGTGCGCGCGCGCCTCGTCGCAGAAGTCGGCCAGGCCACCTTCGCGAGCTGGCTGGCGCCGCTCACCCTGGTCGGTGTCGACGGCGACGAGGTCACGCTCGGCGTCGGCACGCGCTTCCTCCGCGACTGGGTCGTGTCGCGCTTTGCGCACCGCATCGCAGCGCTCTGGTCCGAAGAACGGCAGGGCATTCTGAGCGTTCGCATCGTGATCCATGCGGGGCAGCCGGTCGACGAGGGCGAGCCGCGTGCTGCCGGCGCGCCAGCGGCGGGCGCTCGGGGCAATGCGCCGGTGCGCGCGCAGGATGGCGTGCTGGCCGATATCGGCTCGCCGCTCAACGGCCGCTTCACCTTCCGCGAGTTCGTGGTGGGCGAGACCAACGAGCTCGCCCACGCGGCGGCGCAGCAGGTGGCGGGCGTGGATCACCTGCCCTTCAACCCGCTCTACCTCTACGGCGGCGTCGGCCTCGGCAAGACGCATCTCCTGCATTCCATCGCATGGTGCATCCGGGGCCGCGAGCCGGGGCGTCGCGTCGTCTACCTCTCCGCCGAGCGCTTCATGTACCAGTTCGTCCAGGCGATCCGGCGGAAGGACACGGTCGCGTTCAAGGAGCGCTTCCGCTCCGCCGACGTGCTGCTGATCGACGACATCCAGTTCATCTGCGACAAGGAAAGCACGCAGGAGGAGTTCCTCCACACGCTCGATGCGCTGCTCGAGCACCGCTGCCAGGTGGTGGTCTCCGGCGATCGCGCGCCATCCCGCCTCGATGGTATGGGGGAGCGCCTCAAGTCCCGCCTTGCCGGGGGTCTCGCCGTCGACGTTCACCCTGCCAGTTACGAGCTGCGCCTCGGGATCCTGCGGGAGAAGGCGGCGCCGCTGGGCATCGCCGACGCGCCGCCAGAGGTGATGGACTTCCTGGCCCGGCAGATCACGTCCAACGTGCGCGAGCTGGAGATGGCACTCAATCGCATCGCGGCCCATGCGGCCCTCCTCGGCGGCGCGATTACGCTGCAGACGACCCAGTCGGTCCTGCGCGACGTGCTCAGCGCGAAGGAGCGACGGATCACGATCGAGGAGATCCAGCGCCGCGTCGCCGCGCACTACAACATCAAGCCGGCGGAGCTTTCCTCCAGCCGGCGCGCCCAGGCGGTGGTGCGCCCGCGCCACGTGGCGATGTACCTCGCCAAGCAGCTGACCTCGCGCTCGCTGCCCGAGATCGGGCGCAAGTTCGGCAAGCGCGATCACACCACGGTCATGTACGCGATCCGCCGCATCGAGGAGCTGCGGCCCAACGATGCGGCTTTGGACGAAGACGTGGAGTTTCTCTGGCGAAGCCTTGAAGACCCGCACCGTTGACGGCAGCACGGCCCGCGCGGCCGGCTGAAAGCCGAAGGGGGCACGGAGCGCCCTGCCCCGAGCGCTCGCCGCGCGCCGATAGTGCTGCGAATTCCGCCACTTCTCCGCTATAATCCGGGGTGATTCGGCGACGGCTCAGGAGTCCGAGCGATCATGAAGCTGACCATCGAACGCTCAACGCTTTTGAGCTCCCTGGCGCACGTGCAAAGCGTCGTCGAACGCCGCAACACGATCCCCATTCTCGCCAACGTGCGCATCGACGCGCAGGGGGGCGATCGCCTGCGGCTGACCGCGACGGACATGGACCTCGCCGTCGTCGACGAGGCCGATGCGGCGGTCGAGCAGGAAGGCGCGGTGACCACGACCGCGCTCACCCTCTACGACATCGTCCGCAAGCTGCCGGACGGCGCGCAGGTCGCGATGAACCTCGACGGCGGCGACAGCGGGCAACTCGACGTGGTCTCGGGCCGCTCCCGCTTCCGCCTCGCGTGCCTGCCCATCGCCGAGTTCCCGGTGATGGCCGACGACGAGCTGCCCAATTCCTTCGAGCTGCCGCGGGAGCACCTGCGGCGCCTGATCGACAAGACCCGGTTCGCCATCTCGACCGAGGAGACGCGCTACTATCTGAACGGCATCCACCTGCACAAGGCCGACGACCAGGAGGGGATCGCGCGGCTGCGCGCCGTCGCCACCGACGGCCACCGGCTCTCCTGCGCCGACGTGGCGCTGCCGGAGGGCGCGGCGGAGTTGCCGAGCGTGATCGTCCCGCGCAAGACCGTCACCGAGGTCCGCAAGCTGATCGACGACGGCGACGAGGCGGTTACCGTCGCGCTCTCGGAGACCCGGATCCGCTTCGATATCGGCGCGGCCCAGCTCACGTCCAAGCTCATCGACGGCTCGTTCCCCGACTACGAGCGGGTGATCCCGCGCGGCAACCAGAACGTGATGACCGTGACCAGCGGCAGCTTCGCCGAGGCCGTGGACCGGGTCTCCTCGATCTCCACGGACCGCTCGCACGCGATCAAGCTCTCGATCCGCGAGGGCGCGGTCACGCTGCAGGCCAACAGCCCCGATACGGGCACCGCGACCGAGGAGCTGGACGCGGAATATGGCGCCGAGCCGCTCGATATCGGTCTCAACGCGCGCTACGTGCTCGATGTCGCGAACCAGATCGATAGCGAGTCCATCCGCTTCTTCTTCGGCGATGCGGGCTCGCCGACGCTGGTGCGGGACACCGGCGATTCCGGCGCGCTCCACGTCATCATGCCGCTCCGAGTCTAGGTGACCGCCCCAACCACACACGCCGTGACCGGGCGGGATGCGCCGGCGCCGGCGGCCGCGCGCTACGCGCTCGCCCGGCTCGCGCTGAGCGACTTCCGGAGCTACCGCACCGCGCGCCTCGACATGGACGAGCGCCCGCTGGTGCTGACGGGCCCCAACGGCGCCGGCAAGACCAACCTGCTGGAGGCGGTCTCCTACCTCTCGCCCGGGCGGGGGCTGCGGGGCGCGCGGCTTGCCGATGTCGCGCACGCGGCCGGGGCGGACGAGGGGCCTGCCGAGGCGTGGTCGGTCGCGGCGACGCTCAGGGCCGAGGGCGGCGAGACTGCTTTGGGTTCCGGCTGGCGGGCGCCGGCGGAGGCGGGAGAGGCGGAACGCCGCGTGGTCAGGATCGACGGCACGACGGCATCGGGTCCGGCGGCGCTGGCAGAGCATGTCGCCATGGTCTGGCTCACGCCCTCCATGGACCGTCTGTTCTCGGGCCCGCCGGCGGAGCGACGGCGCTTCCTCGACCGGCTGGTGTTCGCCATCGACGCGGGCCACGCCGCGCGGGTGCAGCGCTACGACCGGGCGCGCCGCCACCGTGCGCGGCTCCTGCGCACGGGCACGCGCGACGATGCCTGGCTCGGCGCGCTCGAGCGCAGCATGGCGGAGAACGCGGCGGCGATCGGGGCCGCGCGTCTCGATCTCGCGATGCGGCTCGGGCAGTTTCTGCCCGAGGGCAGGGAGACCTTTCCGCGCATCGCGCTCAGCGTCGACGGGCTGGTGGAGCGCTGGCTCGGCTCCCAGCCTGCGCTCGCCGCAGAAGAGCGCTTCCGGGAGCACCTGGCGGAGACCCGCCTGGCGGAGGCGGAGGGCGGCACGGTCGACGGGCCGCAGCGGAGCGACCTGATCGTCACCGATGCGGAGCGCGGCATGGCGGCCGAGCAATGCTCCACCGGCGAGCAGAAGGCCATGCTGATCGGGCTGGTTACCGCCCACGCCCGCCTGGTCGCTAGCCAGCGGCGGTGCGCGCCCGTGCTGCTGCTGGACGAGATCGCCGCCCACCTGGACGAGAGCCGCCGGCGCGCGCTCTTCAAGATCATCCTCGACGTGGGCGCCCAGGCGTGGCTCACCGGCACCGATGCGTCCGTCTTCAGCCCCTTGGCCGAGCACGCGCAATTCTTCACGGTGCGGCCCGGCGCGGTGGAAGGCGCGTAAGAGATATGGCCGACCCCGCTCCGAGCGCCCGCGAAACAGCCAAGGCCTACGGCGCCGAATCCATCACGGTGCTGCGCGGCCTCGATGCCGTGCGCAAGCGGCCCGGCATGTACATCGGCGATACCGACGACGGCTCCGGCCTGCACCGCATGGTGTACGAGGCCGTCGACAACGCCGTGGACGAGGCGCTGGCGGGCTACTGCGAGCACATTCACGTGGTTCTCGGCGCCGACGGCTCGGCGTCGGTGAGCGACGACGGGCGCGGGATCCCCACCGACATCCACGAGGAGGAGGGCGTTTCCGCCGCCGAGGTCATCATGACCAAGCTGCACGCCGGCGGGAAGTTCGACCAGAGCACCTACAAGGTCTCCGGCGGGCTCCACGGCGTCGGCGTCTCGGTGGTGAACGCGCTGTCCGAGTGGCTGCAGCTCGACATCCGCCGCGACGGCAAGGAATACGCCATGCGCTTCGCCGGCGGCGAGCCGGAGGCGCCGCTCCGCATCACGGGCGAGACCACGGAGCGTTCGGGCACGAAGGTGACCTTCCTGCCGTCGAGCCAGATCTTCTCGCAGATCGAGTTCAATTTCGACGAGCTGGAGCACCGGTTGCGCGAGCTCGCGTTCCTCAATGCCGGCCTGTACATCACGCTCCGGGACGAGCGGGCGGCCGAGCCCAGGCTCACGGAATTCCACTACGAGGGGGGCATCGAGGCCTTCGTCAGCTACCTCGACCGCGCCAAGCAGTCGCTGGTGGGCGATACCATCATGATCCGGGACCGCCGGGGCGACATCATCGTGGACGCCGCGCTGCAGTGGAACGACAGCTACCACGAGACGGTGCTGTGCTTCACCAACAACATCCGCCAGTCCGACGGGGGCAGCCATCTCGCGGGCCTGCGCGCGGCGCTGACGCGCACCGTCAACGGCTATGCCCTCCAGAGCGGAATCGCGAAGCGGGAAAAGGTCTCGATCACCGGGGACGACGCGCGCGAGGGGCTCACCTGCATCCTCTCGGTCAAGGTGCCCGACCCCAAGTTCTCGTCCCAGACCAAGGAGAAGCTGGTGAGCTCCGAGGTCCGCCCGGTGGTGGAGGGGGTGGTCGGCGAGGGCCTCGGCCAGTGGCTGGAGGAGCACCCGACGGAGGCCAGGTCCGTCGTCGCCAAGGCGGTCGAGGCCGCGGCGGCGCGGGAGGCCGCGCGGAAGGCGCGCGATCTCACGCGGCGGAAGAGCGCGCTCGAGGTCACGAGCCTGCCGGGCAAGCTCGCGGACTGCCAGGAGCGCGATCCCAGCCGCTGCGAGCTCTTCCTGGTCGAGGGGGATTCGGCCGGGGGCTCGGCCAAGCAGGCGCGCAACCGCCGCAACCAGGCGGTGCTGCCGCTGCGCGGCAAGATCCTGAACGTCGAGAGAGCGCGCCTCGACAAGATGCTGAACTCGGCCGAGATCGGCACCATCATCACCGCGCTCGGCACCGGCATCGGCTCGGAAGACTTCGATCTCGGGAAGCTCCGCTACCACCGGATCGTCATCATGACGGACGCGGACGTGGACGGCTCGCACATCCGCACGCTGCTGCTCACCTTCTTCTACCGCAACATGGAGGCGCTGATCCGCGCGGGCCACCTCTACATCGCCCAGCCGCCGCTCTACCGGGTGAAGCGGGGGGCGAGCGAGATCTACCTGAAGGACGACCGGGAGCTGGAGGATCACCTGATTGCCACCGGCCTGGAAGACGCGGTGCTGCGACTCCGCGACGGGCCGGAGCGCTCGGGCGGCGACCTGAGTTCCATCGTCGATACCGCGCGCGACACAACGGCGCTGGTCAAGGCGCTCACCCGCCGCGTCGACCGCCACATCGTCGAGCAGGCGGCGATCGCCGGCGTGCTCACGCCTGACGTGCTGACCGATCCGGCACAGTCGAGCCTCGCGGCCGGCTACATCGCCCAGCGGCTGGACGCGCTCGCGCCGGAGATCGAGCGGGGATGGGAGGGCGAGGTGCACGATACGCCCGCCGGCCCGGCCTTCCGCTTCTCGCGCACGCTGCGGGGCGTGACCGAGAGCCACATGATCGACCAGGTGCTGATCACGACGCCCGAGGCGAGGCGCCTCGACGGCTTCGCCTTGCCGCTGCAGGAGGTCTACAGCCACCCCGTCGTGCTGCGGCGCAAGGAGACCGAGACCGAGGTCAACTCGCCGAGCGCGCTGCTGGAGGCGGTCTACGCCGCCGGGCGCAAGGGGCTCACCATCCAGCGCTACAAGGGCCTCGGCGAGATGAACCCCGAGCAGCTGTGGGAGACCACGCTCGATCCGGAAGTGCGGACCTTGCGGCTGGTGGAGATCAAGCAGGCGCAGGAGGCCGAGGAAATCTTCTCGACCCTCATGGGCGAGGTGGTCGAGCCCCGCCGCGAGTTCATCCAGCAGAACGCGCTCAAGGTCGTCAATCTCGACGTCTAGCTGTGATCTCTCAATAGGTTGTCCATCCGGGGCTGAATCTCGGAAGCTGATGGGTGACGAAAACCTGTCAACAAACCGAGAAGCGAGCCCCGGATGAACGTCCATAAGAATGCAAAAC
>LXNI01001102.1_pt1 | contig 25885 bp, 29 predicted proteins | sample 809091 | NCBI WGS metagenome assembly LXNI01 (sample SAMN04870527, study PRJNA318959) | sponge metagenome | biome: 01000161; feature: marine sponge reef; material: water | host: Sarcotragus foetidus | place: Greece: Milos, Mediterranean Sea | collected 2013-05-29 | depth 5-7 m | reverse complement strand
TAAGGCAGGACCATGGTCTTCACCCGGCTGGTGACGCCCCAAGGGGCGGGTTAGAGGGACTAACTCATTGTAACCAATGGCCCAGCCGGGCACTCAACACTTTTCTGCTCGCCGATCGGGGACTTGGCGGTTGTCAGACCGGGTCGGGGGTGATCACCGTCTCGATGGGGCCTTCGGCGCGGCTGTGGATGAACTGATCGAGATAGGGGTTGCCGGCGGCATCCACCTGATCCTTTGGTCCCTGCCAGATGATCTTGCCGTCATGGAGCATGGCGATACGGTCGGAAATCATCCGTGCGCCCGACATGTCCGAGGTGATCGACAGCGTCGTGGCGCCTAGCCGGCGGACCCCGTCCAGGATCAACTCGTTGATGATATTGCTCATGATCGGATCGAGACCGGCGGTGGGCTCGTCGAGGAAGACGATCTCCGGATCGCCGGCAATCGCCCGGGCAAATCCGACCCGCTTCCGCATGCCGCCCGAAAGTTCCGCCGGCAACAGGTCGGCGACCTCCGGGTCCATTCCCACTTGAGACAGCTTTTCCACCGCAAGCCGGCGCGCCTCGGTACGTGGCGCCCGGTGGCTTTGAATCAGCCGGAAGGCGACGTTCTCCCAAATGCTCAAGCTGTCGAACAGGGCGGACTGCTGAAATAGCATACCGACCCGCCGCAATAGCTGCTCTCGCTCGTCAGGGGCGAGGCCGACGGTTTCTTCGCCGTCGATCTTGATCGACCCGGAATCGGGCGGGATCAATCCGAGAATACACTTGAACAGCAAGGTCTTGCCGCAGGCCGACGGGCCGACAAGCACCACTGACTCGCCGCCGCCGACCTCCAAATCGATGCCGCGCAGCACATGCTCGTCACCAAAGCCTTTGGTCACGCCTTCGAGCTTGATCTTAGGATTTGCCGTTCCGTTCACCTGTCTGGTTTAGCGCGTTTGTTGGGCCATGGTCGAATCATAAGGTGTCCAGGCGAAGGTGTGGATAAAGACCGGCCGGGCCACGTTAATCGCGTTCTATGCCGGCCATATTCTCCAGTACCGCGCAGACCGAGGCGGTATCGCTGTTCTCCAATCCCTGGGACAGCGCAGCTTCGTACAGGCCGCGTGTCGCCTTGAACAACGGGGCGGGCGCGTCCACTCCGTCGATGAAAGCGTTGATGATCCCCATGTCCTTGTCCTGGGTGATCATGGTGGCGGACACCTTCGAATCGTAGTCGTTGGCCACCATCATCGGTCCCCGCATTTCCAGCATGCGGGAGTTCCCGGCACCATCCTGAAGGACAGCCAACAAGGTTGCCGGGTCCAACCCCGCCTTTTGTCCCAACACCAATGCCTCGGCGGCCGACACGTTGTGGATGGCAACCAACAGGTTGGCGACGTATTTGGTCTTCGAGCCGTTGCCGAAGGCGCCGACATAGTGTGCGTTTCGCGAAAAGCTCTCGAGTATGGGTTTTGCTTGCCGGAAGGCCGCCTCGTCGCCCGACCCGAGTATGGCCAGATCGGCGTTGGCGGCCTGCGCGCCGGTGCCGCTCACCGGACAGTCAAGCAGGATGACATCATGGGGCGCGAGGGCATCGAACGCCTTCTGCTTATCCTCGACGGTGAGGGTGCAGGTGTCGGCGATCACCAGACCGGCCTTGCCCGACGACGCGAGACCATTCTCCCCGGTCATCACCTCGTGGAAGGCGGTCGGCGAGGGAAGGGAGGTGATCACCACGTCCGCGTGGCGGGCGACATCGGCCGGAGACCCGGCCCGCGTCAGCCCCTCCTTGGCCAGGCCGTCCAGTTTGTCGTCGTCAATGTCGTAACCGATGACCTGGACGCCGTTCTTCATCATATTCCGGCTGAAGGCCGATCCCATGATGCCCAAGCCGATGATGCCCGCCACTTGTTCCATCCCGTCTATCCTCAATGTTCGATATGGCTTCAAATTCCGTCCGAATTAGCGTTCAATACCAGGCAAATGTCCACCCGAAGATGGGTGGCGAAATATGGGACGCATGTGGACGGCCGGTTGGGAGCCTTGGGTCATGGCCAGTGATAATCGTTTAGTGGAAATCGGTGAGTTGCCGGTTCTTGATATCGGCCCTTTTCTCGCGGGCGAGGAGGGCGCGCTGGATACGTTGGCCGGTCAATTGCGCGAGGCGTGTGAGAATGTCGGCTTCTTTTTCATCCGCAATTACGGGGTCGGTGACGACCTGATCGAACGGATATTCTCCGAGACCCGGCGCTTTCACGATTTGCCCATCGAAGAAAAGATGAAGCTTGAGATCAACATGAATCAGCGGGGCTATATCAAGCCCGGCTTCACCATGGTCAAGCACTCCACCTATAACGAGAACACCAAGTTCGACACCACCGAAGTGATGGTGTTTGCGACCGAATATCCCGAAGACGACCCCAACCGGCAGGCAGGCAAATTCTTCTACGATGAAAACCAGTGGCCGGACGATTTGCCCGGTTTCCGGGAAACGGTTCGGGAATACATGGCCACGCTGACAAATCTCGGCAAGACACTGTTGCCGGTTTGGGCGACGGCGCTGGATTTGGAGAAAGACTTCTTCAAACCGTATTTCGACAACAACTACACCTATTTCCGGATGGCTCACTATCCGCCGGTGCCGGATTTGGGGGAGAACGAGTTCGGCCTGGGCCCGCATGCCGATACGGGCTTCATGACCTTTCTGCCGCAGGCCGACGTGGACGGGCTGGAAATTCTCGACGTGGACGGCAACTGGTTCCGTCCGCCGCGCATGGACGACGCCATTCTGGTCAATACCGGCCAATTTCTGGGCCGCTGGTCCAACGAACGGTTCCGCGCCACGCCCCACCGGGTCATTCCGCCCAAGGACGCGGACCGCTACTCCATCGCGCTGTTCGTGAACAGTGCGTTCGAGCCGGTGTGCGAATGTCTGCCCACCTGTACCGGGCCCGACAATCCGCCCAAGTACCCGAGCGAGTCCTACTGGGATTTCTATCGCTGGTACATGGCCAATACCTATCCCCATTACGGTGAATTTGACGCCGCCGAATAGCCCGGTTCCGCGGACCGGATGCGGCGGAACGCACCGCCTGGAACGTTATCGCCAAGGCTCAATCGCTGCTCTAAAGTGGCGACAGTCTCAGGATCGAGACCTGAGTAAGACGTGGAGAATTAAATGAGCTTAGAAGAAAAACTTGCTGCTATCCGCGAGGCCGGTGCCAAGCGGATGCCCGACGAGGTTCGGGCCGTTATGGGCGCCGCGACCAAGGAACTGGCGGAATCCGGTATCCTCGATACCTGCATCCAGGTCGGCGACACCCTGCCGGCTTTCTCGCTCTCCAATTCGCGGGGCGAGACGGTGAATTCGGCCGATCTGCTGGCCAAGGGCCCGGTGGTCCTGACCGTCTATCGAGGGGAATGGTGACCCTACTGCAATGCGGAGCTGTATGCTTTGCAGGAAGTACAGGACCAGATCGAAGCCGCCGGCGCGACCGTGGTGGCGCTCTGCCCCCAACTGGCCGAAAAGACCCAGGCCATGGTCGAGAAGCACAACCTGACCTTCGACATCCTCACCGACGCCGGTAACGACTATGCCGCCGAGCTCGGCATCAGGTTCCAGTTGCCGGACGAGGTGAAGAAGATTTACGAGGGTTTCGGTCTCGACCTGCCGGGAACCAATGGCGATGACAGCTGGACGCTGCCCATGCCGTCGCGGCTGGTGATCGACAGCTCCGGCGTCGTCCGGGCGGCCGATATCCATCCGAACTACACGACCCGGCCCGAGCCCGAGAAGACATTGGCCGATCTCAAGGCCCTCGGCTAACTCGCCGGTTCAAGCCTAATGAAAAGGCGGTCCCCGGGTCTGGAGTGGGACCGCCTTTTTTTGTCGGCTACGGCAGGGAGCTGACGATGGCGTCGGCCTCGTCCGAATTGAACGCCCGGAGTGTCGTCGTCGACAGAAATCCGAGACCGCCGAGCGCCAAGGCAAATTTGGCGACGGCTTCGCCGTCCTGTGCCTCGACGATGCCGACCCGGTCATAGGAGCCCATGGTCAGGTAATTGGCCACAATATTCACCCCGCACTTTTCGGCGAGGTCCGCCGTCTGTTTGCGGCGGTTCGGGGCGTCCTTGATCCCCGCCACGCCGTCCTGCGTGAAGTTCATAAGCATGATGAACGTTGCCATTGATCACTCCCATTTCAAGTGGTGCGGTGCGTCTCTTGGTGTGCGGGACGTCTATCCTCATGGAATGGACGATTGGCCGCAAATCCCATGCTAACTCAATTCCATGGAATCCTGAAAATTCCGCGAGGACTGGAATGGCTCCTAGGGCTGCCGATGGCGCAGCGGGATTTCGTCGTCCACAGATCGTTGCCCAAAGATCAAGAGTTCGACAGCCGGGCGCCTCCTCCATTGAGGCCCTCATTTGAATTCGGAGAGCGAGTGCCCGGAAAAATCAGGGTCCCGGTGGTGGATTTGAACCCTTCTCCAATCCTGATACCCGGCCTCCTAAGGTCCGGCCTCGATTGAGCCGCCATAGCAGCGTCGCGGCGGTGAGGCATAAAATGATTGCGTCATGGCCGGGCCCGGACCCGGCCATCCACGTGTACCGTGCCGCTAGGCGTGGATCACCGGGTCAAATAAGGTCAATTCGGACGAATTGACCGACCCGGTGATGACGACTTGCGGGTGAGCGGGGAGAGGAAGCTTGCCATGCGTTTCCTCGCCCCCTTCTTCAGGGGGAGAGGGAGTTTCGATGGATCCCCTCGCGCCCGTCAGGGGGTGAGGGCAGGGTGAGAGGGAGCAAAAAGGAAAATCCCCTTATTGAGTCCGGACCCTATACCGCCTTTTTGAGCAGTAGGCCGGCGCCTTCGCCCTCCAGCGACCACTCGTAGCGGGCGGCGTAGCGCTGAACATCGAAGACCTGGAACTCCGTCGGCAAGTCCGCTGCCGGGATCTTGGTGATTTCCTCCACCTCGGACGCCGTGAACTCGGTTTTCCCGGGGTGCCGCAACAGCCAGCAAAGAGCCGGCCAGCCCGTGAGGTCGCCGAGTTGGCTGGGTTCCGGTTCGAACTTGCCCTTGTCCTCCGGCGCCCCTTCGATTTCAACGCCGTTCCAGAACGCCACCCGGTCCTTGATCTCGGTGGCTTGCTCGTACGGCTCATCGTAGTGCCATGCCGCGCCTTCGTTGGCCGCTTCGCCCACTGTGACGTCATAGTAATCGGCGAAGCCTTTCCAGTGACAGAAGGTGCGGGGGCTGTCGCTCTTGGTCAGCACGCCGTCCTTCACCGAGTTGATCGGAAAATAGGGATTGGCTTCCACCATGACGATATCGTCGGTTTCAGCGATAACCTCACCGTTCCAAACTGCCTTTACCATTGGCGGTCCTCCTAGTCGTTGAAGAAGGCGAGGGTGCGGACCTCGATGCTTTCCCGGGGGGCGACGCCTTCGGGGGCCGCGATGCGGGCGGCGCCGTGAGCATTGAAGCGGGTACGGTCGGTCTCGGTGTCGAAGCACTTGATCAGCACCGCTTCGCTCATGGTCATCTCGGGGAAGAAGTACCATTTCTGGCTGTCCGAATGGGCGACCCGGAAGGTTTCGCCCCGCCGATAGCTGTAGATATGATCGGCGGCGATCAAATCGCCCTCGCCGAGCGTCGTGGCATCGCAGAGCACCAAGGGATCGGTCATCACCGGCTCCATGATCGGCCGCCAGACGTTGACGCTCACGACCCGGCGGGTCAGCCGGTCTTCGGCCTCGTCCTCGGGAAAAATGTCGTGCACCCGTTTGCGTCCCGACCAGTCGGTGAAGTCATTGTGAACCGACGGCACCGGCGCGCGGACATCCATCTCCTTGCGCTTTGCCTCGTCCTGAACCCGGATGGTGTGGTCGATAACCACGATCTCATCGGCGCCGGTGTGTTCCTTCACGATGGCCATGCATTCGTCGTAGTAAGCGCCTTTGACGGCCTTTTCGTCGTAGAAATCGGTTGTCGATGTCCTGCTGTCGATCAGCAGGAAACCTTCATTGTCGAGGCTGAGCTGATCGCGGATCAGGCGCCCGTTACACAGCTCAACCTCCCGGTCTTCGTACTTGCCGGTGGTGCGGGTCGGGTCGTTGACGTCCTTTTCCGGGTAGGTGACCGGTTTTTCGCCGATATCGACGGCGAAGGTGAGCGTACCCGTGATGGTTTCCGGCTGGTCGAGCATCTTCCGTTCCTTCTTGCCTGGATGCAGTGAAAAGACTACCTCCTGAGTAAGTAGTCTCACAATATCACTCACGCCAGTTTGATCGGCCGGCGGGATAGGGAATCCAAGAAATGTCCGAAAAGCGTACGCTGACCCAGGTTCACGCCGGCATGCCCACTTCCGATGGCGCCGGCGTCCAGCTGACCCGTATGATCGGCACCCCGTCCCTCGACATGGTCGACCCGTTTCTCATGCTCGACAGGATGGACAATGACGACCCGGACACCTATATGGCGAGGTTTCCGGACCATCCCCACCGGGGGTTCGAGACCGTGACCATCATGTTCGAGGGGCTGGTGCGGCATAAGGACTCGGTTGGCAATGAGGGCGTGCTGGGCCCGGGCGACATCCAGTGGATGACCGCAGGCAAGGGCATCATCCACTCCGAGATGCCGGAGATGGTTGAGGGCCGGCTGCGCGGCTTCCAGCTCTGGGTCAATCTGCCGGCGGAGCTCAAGATGACCGATCCCCGCTATCAGGATATTCCGGCGGGCGACGTGCCGTCGGCCGATGTCGAAGGCGGCGTTGTCCGGGTGTTTGCCGGGGAGTATGACGGCATCACCGGTCCGGCCCGGGCGCATACGCCGATTCGTTTGCTGGATGTAACCCTGGAGCCAAACGCCAACTGGGCGGCCATGACCGATACCGGCAATGGTCTCTTCATGTGCGTTCATGAGGGATCCATCGCCGCCGCCGACAACCTGGGACGCGATCAACAGGCGCCGGCACCCTCGGTGGCGGTGTTTCACGGCGAAGGAGAGGTCGGCGTCACGGCAGGACCCGACGGCGCGCAAATCCTCTATTGCGAGGGCAAGCCGATTAATGAGCCGGTGGCGCGTTACGGACCGTTCGTCATGAATACCCGCCAGGAACTGGAGCAAGCAGTGCGGGATTTCCAGTCGGGCGCGCTGGCTTAGGTTCCATGCCGGGTATCAAGTTCGCCGCCTGCGTCACCTGCGTCCTTGCCTGCATCGCCATCGTCTTGGCCGCGGGGCCTCGGAAAGCGGCTGACCACGCCGCGGCTGAAACTGCTCTAGGGTCCGGTCTCGATTAAGGGATTCTCCTTTTTGCGCCCTCTCACCCTGCCCTTCTCCCCCGGGGAAGGGGGCGAGGGAACTCATGGCAAGCCTCCTCTCCCCGCACACCCGCAAGTCGTCATCACCGGGCTTGACCCGGTGATCCACGCCTCGCGGCACGGTACACGTGGATGGCCGGGTCTGGGCCCGGCCATGACGCATTCATTTTATGCCTCATCGCCGCAACACCCCTATGGCGGCTTAATCGCGTACGGACTCTAGTCATATTTCCAGCGGCTTGCCTTCCAGCCAGGCTTTGCCGCGCGCGTAAAGCGCTTCGATTTCCGGCCCCTTGAGGCCGGGCATATCCCGCTTGACGTTGTAGCCGAGGCCGGCCTGCAAATAGGCCAGATGCCGGTAGCCGACGGGATAGCTATCGAGAACGGATTGATCCAGTGTGAGCGTCGCGTTGGGGTCGAGAGGCGCGATCCAGTCCTTTTCGTATATCGGCTGACGCACCACGAACCCCCACTTGCCGTCCCGCTTTTCCAGGAAATCATAAAACCTTCCGAGACAGACCACGTCGCACCACACCTCCTCGACCTCGGCCCGCTGGTTGATGGTCATCTTGGTCTGCGCAATGGCCCGATTGCCGACGACATCCGATGTAGTACCACCCAGAAAGTGGATGATACTACCGTCGCTCTCGAACACCTTCTTGGAACCGGCGATGAACGTATCGGGACCAGCCTGAAGCCAGGTTGCCATCATCCGCCCGTCATCATGCCAGACCGTGCGGAACCGCTCCCAATCGCCCGAGTCCCGCCATATGGCCCAGTTTTCCACCAACTCGCGGATTGTAAGGCGCTCGATCATCTCGTCGCTCATCGGCATCGTCCCGTTCTCCCGTAGTTCATCGGTTTCGCTTATAGAGGCCTCGCGTCTCCACCGAAATGCGGCCCTCGCGGATGTCCGCCGGGCGGCTTGATAATCGGTACGAGCCGCCTACAGTACCGGCCGGCGCGCAAACGAAGTCCCTGGAGGGAAAATGGCTCAAGCCCGATTGAAGGAAGTGGTTACCGCTTCCACCCGCACGGCCGTCGCCGAGAGCGACGGCGGCGTCCAAAGCAGGATCACCACCTCGACCGATCACGCTTGGATCATCGACGAGCCGCCGTCCCGGGGCGGTCGGGATGAAGGGGCCGCCCCCCTCGAACACTTCACCGCTTCATTGGCATCGTGCCAGATGGTTCAGGTGGTGAAGGTCGCCGAGGCCATGCGCTTCAAGCACGGCGCCATACGGATAACCGCCGATATCGGCACCAACATGGTGATCCGCGATGAGGAGAAAAACCTGCTTCTGCGCTTCACCGAAGCGGAAATGATCATCGACATCGAAACCGAAGAGCCGGATGCCAAACTGGAGCGGTTGGCGGTCCTGGCCGAGGATCGTTGCCCGGTTGGCACGCTACTGGGTGACGGCGGCATCGAAGTGAAATGCACCTGGAACCGGCTGCCCCTCCCGGAAGGCGTGCCGGCGAACGCCTAGTCCCGGTCCGTGGCCTAACCTCGGCGGTGGGCGAGAGCTTCCCGCCGGGCGGCATAGACCGTGCTGGCGAAAATAATTGCGGCGCCGATCCACACCCACATATCCGGGACCTGGTCGAAGAAGATAAAGCCGATCACCGCGACCATGGGTATCCGAATGAAAAGCACCGGCGAGACGATGCTCGCCTCCGCGTTGATATAGGCCTTGGAGAGGGTGAACTGCGCACCGAAGGATAAGACCGCCATCGCCAAAATCCATGGCCAGTCGGACAACGCCGGTGTGGTCCAATGCACGATCGCCAGCGGCAACAAGAGCGGCACCTGAACGGCAAAGCCGAGGAAGACGATGGAGATGGTGCCGTCGGTGCGGGCGACCTTGCGCAGGAAGGCGTCGCTGAACCCGTAAAAGGCGGCGGAGGCCACAGCCACGGTCATTCCCAGGCTGATCCCGATGAAGCCCGGTTGCAGGATGACCAACGCACCCGCAAACCCGATCACCACCGCGGCCCAGCGATGAGACCCCGGCCGCTCATTCACCACCAGCATCGCAAATATGATGGCGAAAAACGGTATGGTCGATTGCAGGGTCAGCGACTGAGCAAGCGGAATCAGCGTAACTGCCCAGAATGCGAAGACGAGCGCGATCGCGTTGGTGACCACACGGGTCAGATTGGCAATCGGCTGGCGGGTGCGAACGCTCGACAGTCCGTGGCGAAAGATAATTGGCAAAAAGACCAACGTCCCAAAGACCTGGCGAAAGAACGCCTGTTGGAAGGCGTGGATATCGCTGTTGTCGGACAGGTGCCGGACCACGCCGAACGAGATCGAGAAAAACACGGCCGCCGCCGCCATCCACAGGACACCGCGCAGGGGTGATTGCTGGTGAAGATGGCCCCCGGATGCGGGCTGGTTCATCGGTCTCTCTGAACTGAGGTTCGGTTGGACGGGAACCCTAGGCCGATCGGATAGGGCGGGCAATGAAGTCTCGCCCAAGGAGCCCGGCGAACGGAACAAAATCGGGCGGCTCCCGCAATATCGTGATCGGGCTAGCCAGGCCTATCCGCGTCTGCCCGCCAGGAGAGTTGCCGGGGCGGACAGCGGCGGTTCCCGTGGACGCAAAAGATGCAGCATTCGCCGTCGTCCACATGAGTGGTCCCGCTGCACGACGGGCAGGTCCAGGACCGGATACCGCCCATGGTCGGCATTTGTTCGCGGCGCTTATGACCGCAGACAGGGCAGGTGACGAGAGCGAGGGTTTTGACCACGGCCCGCGCAGGTTCGAGCTAGTTGGTGAACGCCTGGATTCCGGTAATTGCACGGCCGAGGATGAGGGCGTGGATGTCGTGGGTGCCCTCGTAGGTGTTGACCGTCTCGAGGTTCATCACGTGCCGGATGACATTAAACTCGTCGACGATGCCGTTCCCGCCGTGCATGTCTCGCGCCGTCCGCGCGATGTCGAGCGCTTTGCCGGCGTTGTTGCGCTTAAGCAGCGAGATGACTTCGGGCGCACACCGTCCTTCGTCCATCAGCCGGCCCATACGGAGGACGCTTTGCAGGCCCAGGGAAATCTCGGTTTGCATGTCGGCAAGCTTCTTCTGGATCAACTGGTTGGCGGCGAGCGGCCGGCCGAACTGGGTGCGGTCGAGGGTGTATTGCCGGGCCGCATGCCAACAGAACTCGGCCGCCCCCAACGAACCCCAGGCGATGCCGAACCGCGCCTTGTTGAGGCAGCCAAACGGACCGGAGAGACCGGAGGCGTTGGGCATCAGGTTCTCTTCCGGCACCTCGACGCCGTCCATGACGATCTCGCCGGTGGGGGATGCCCGGAGGCTGAATTTTCCCTCGATCTTCGGCGCGGACAGCCCGCCCATGCCCTTTTCGAGAATAAAGCCTCGAATGCGGTCATCGAGCTTGGCCCAGACCACGAATACATCGGCATAAGGACTGTTGGAGATCCACATCTTGTTGCCGGTGAGCCTGTAGCCGCCGTCGATCTTCTCGGCGCGGGTTTTCATGCCGCCGGGATCTGAGCCGTGATCGGGCTCCGTGAGGCCGAAGCAGCCGACCAGCTCGCCGGAGGCCAGGCCGGGCAGGTACTTCTTGCGCTGCTCTTCGGAGCCGTAAGTGTGGATGGGATGAATGACCAATGAGGACTGGACACTCATGGTCGAGCGGTAGGCGGAATCGACGCGCTCCACTTCCCGGGTGGCGAGCCCGTAGCAGACGTGGTTCAGGCCGGCCCCGCCATATTCCTCCGGCAGCGTGGTGCCAAACAGACCGAGTTCGCCCATTTCATGGATGATGTTGCGGTCGAATGTCTCATTGCGGTTGGCCTCCAGGATGCGCGGCATGAGCTTATCCCGGGCATAGGACCGGGCCGTGTCGCGAACCAGGCGTTCCTCTTCCTCCAGCTGATCATCGAAGAAGAACGGATCGTCCCACTGAAAATCCACCTTCTTGGCGCTCACCGTCTGGTCCATGGCTAATCTCCTCCGGCGGGGATCACCGCCGTCGCTTCAATCTCGATCAGGGCCTCATCTTCCAGCAGGGCGTTGACGAATACCAGTGCCATCGCCGGGTAGTGATCACCCATGAGGTCCCGCCAAATGGGACCGAGCGCCTTGCGCGCGTTCAAGTAGGCGGGTTTGTCCGTGCAGTAGGCGGTCATCCGGCAGATATGCTCGGGCTTGCCGCCGGCCTCCGCGAGCACCGCCAAAATATTTCTGACCGCCTGGCCGAACTGTTCGGCCATGTCGTGGGTTTCGAACTTCTCCTCTGCCGTCCAGCCGACCATACCGGCGACGAACACCGGCCGGCCGTTCAACGGTCCGGCGATGCCGTTGGCGTAGCCGATCGGCTGCTTCCAGCCGTCGGGCAGTAGTTGTTCAAATTCGCTCATCAGGCACTCTGCATTTGCACGCGAGCATAGAACGTGTCGCTCAGCCGGCCAATTCCGCTGTGAGGCGGCGGGCCAGGGCGCCGACGACACGCCGCCGGTACCAGGGCGCGACCGTCGTGGTCCGCATGGGCTTGGCCTGCTTGCGGACCAGTTCACGGATTTCATCGAGCGCCTCGTCGGTGAGTTCCTTACCGACATAGGTATCGGTGCCCTTGACGATATGGGGGTAGGGGTTCACCGCGGTGAGCGCGATGACGAAGTCCTTCACCGTCTCTCCGTCCATCTCCAGCCGGACGGCCGCACCGGCCAGCGGAAAATCGATGGAGCCGCGGACCCGGGCCTTTTCGTACCTGGAGGGCGATCCGGCCAACGCCTTTGGCAGGTGGACCGCGGTCAGCATGTCACCGGCCTCGAGGGTCAGGTGCGCCATGCCGTCGTTGCGGTAGAGGTCGGTGAGCGGCATCCGGCGCCGCCCGTTGGGGCCCGCCACATCGATTTCCGCTCCGTAGACCAGCATCGAGGGCGCGACATCGCCCGAGAACGCCGCAAAACAGCGCTTCCCGCCCGGAGCCACGTGACAAATATCGCCCCGCTCCTTGAGGCAGTAGTCATTGGACTGCCGCCACCATTCGGACTGGTTATAGAACAGGCATCTGGTGTCGAGGCAGAGATTGCCGCCGACGGTGCCGTACTCCTGGTGGGTCGGTCCCGCCACGGCCCGGGCGGCGTCCGCGACCGCCGGGTAATCACGGAGCACGTCCTCGTTGGATTGAAGTTCCTTCAATGAAACACCGGCACCGATGTGCAGGCCGTCGCCATCCTGGAGGATGGATTTCAGCTCCTTGATGGCGGTGATGTCGATCAGGTGTTTGGGCTGTTCGATGCCGCGCCGGACGTTGACGATCATGTCGGTGCCGCCGGCGACAAACAGGGCATCCGGTTCTTCGGCGCGCAACTTGACCGCGTCCTCAATGGTGTCAGGGCGGTGGAGCCTGAAGTCGGGCATGAATTCCATCGGCCTGCTCCTATTCCGCGGCCACGGACGAAACTCGGGCGGCTGCGACCCGCTCTTCGGTTTCCTTCGCCTCGATCAACTCCATCAGCCGGTCGGGGGTAACCGGGAGATCGATGGGCCGCACGCCCACGGCATCGGCGATGGCGTTGGTGTAGGCGGGGATGAACGCCGCGAGGGACGTTTCGCCCGCTTCCTTGGCGCCGTAGGGGCCGTTGGGGTCGATGCTTTCGACGATATGGGTGTCGATGGGCGGCGACTCGACGATGGACGGCACCCGGTAGTCCAGCATATTGCCGGTGATCGGCAGCCCATTGTGGAAGCGGGTGCCCTCGCAGAAGGCCTGTCCCATTCCCATCCAGACCGAACCCTGGATCTGACCTTCGACCGAGAGCGGATTGAGCGCCCGGCCGACGTCCTGCGCGACCCAGACCTGCTCGACCTCGACCTCGGCCGTGTCCGGATCGACAGCGACCTGCACCACCTCGGCGGCATAGGCATAGGCCATGGAGCCGCCGATGGCGCCGCCCCGGAACTTCCTGGTGCCGTGGCTTTCAGGGAGCGTGTCGAAATTGCCCTTCACGGTGATCGTGCCGGTGCCCTCGAGCGCCGCCATCACCACTTCTTCGAAGGTCAGGCCTTCGTCCTGACTGGCGGCCCGGTAGACCTCGCCCAAACACTCGATGTCTTCGGGCCTGGCGTCGAGCTTTTTCGCCGCCGCTTCGATCAGAATTGTCTTCAGGTTCCGCGCCGCCTCGATGGAGGCGTTGCCGACCATATAGGTGATCCGGGACGAGTAGGCGCCATTGTCCTTGGGCACCAGTTTGGAGTCGCCCGAGTGAACCTGAAAGCGGGTCATGTCGAGCCCAAGCACTTCGGCCGCACACTGGGCGACCATGGTCGATGAGCCTTGACCGATTTCCGGGGCGCCCGTCAGCACCGTAATGGACGCGTCCCAATCCAGTTTCAGGTGAACCGTGGCGTGGGGCTCACCGGTCCAGTTGACCGGTTTGGAGGCGCCACAGGGATAGTGGGCGCATCCGACGCCCAGGCCGCGATATTTGCCGTCGTCGCCCTTGCCCGGTTTGCCGCGCTTGTCCTTCCAGCCGGATTCCCTCTCGACGATATCGAGGGCTTCGGGCAGGCCGTACGAGTTGATGAACATCTCGTTCAAGGTTTCGTAGGGCTCCTTGAGCAGGTTCTTTCGCCGCACCTCGATGGGGTCGAGGCCGAGCCCGATGGAGAGCTCGTCCAAAATCGCTTCAAAGCCGTAGCGCACATCCACCGTTCCGTGGCCGCGCATGGCGCCCGGCGGCGGGGTGTTGGTCAGCACCCGGAGGCCGTTGTAGCGAACCGCATCCAGTTGATAGATGCCGTTGATCAGAGAGCCCGCGTAGAGAATGGTCACGATTCCGTAGCCGCCATAGGCGCCGCCCCGCTGGATGGCCCGGCAGTCGACGGCGGTGATGGTGCCGTCCTTCTTCATCCCGACCTTCAGCTTGACATCGGTCTCGGGCCGGCCGCGGTGGGTGATGAAGGTCTCCTCGCGGTTGACCACCAAACGCACGGTGCCCTTGGCCTTGCGGGCAAGGAGGGCGCAGATCAGTTCCACGTTCAGGCACTCGGTTCGGCAGCCGAACCCGCCGCCGATATGGGGCTTGATCATCCGGATGCGGGACTGGTCCATCTTGAGGGTCTTGGCCAGCATCAGGTGGACGTAGAACGGCACCTGGGTGGAGGCGCGAACCGTCATGTAGTCCCGCTCGGCGTCGTACTCGGCAATCGCCGCATGGGGTTCGGACTGGACCTGGCAAACCTCCGCACAATTGTACTCGCGCTCCAGGACGAGATCGGCGCCGGCAAATCCGCCATCCACATCGCCGAGATCGTAATCCACGTCCCGTTCGATATTGCCTTCCCGGTGCTCGTGCAATGAGACGGCGTCGGGGGCCATGGCTTCTTCGGAGGTGAAGTAGGCGGGGAGTTCCTCATACTTGAACTCGATCAGGTCGAGGGCCTTCTGTGCGGTCTCGACATCCACCGCGGCCACGGCGGCAACGGGCTCGCCGCGGTACCGCACCCGTTCCCGGGCCATGGGGTATTCGTAGCGGGCAATGGGGAGCACGCCGAACCCCTCGTCGCAGTCGTCGCCGGTGGCCACGCCCAATACGCCCTCCAGCGCTTCGGCCTTGGAGGTATCCACCTCGATGATGTTGGCGTGGGCGACGGGGCTCCGGAAAATCCGGCCCACCATGTGGTCATAGGGGATGAAGTCCGCGGCGTAGAGCGCCTTGCCGGAGACTTTCTCCGGGCCGTCGATCAGCGGTCGCGGAACGCCGATGACCTTCGCCGGTTTGACGTCCTTTTTGATTTCGTTCATGCCGCGGCCTCCCTTTTTCGCCCGGCCAGTTCATCGGCGGCGAAATGGACCGCCTCGAGAATTTTCACGTATCCGGTGCAGCGGCAGATGTTTGCGGCGAGGCCCGCCCGAATATCATCGTCCGTCGGGTTCGGGTTTTCACGCAGCAGGCCTTCGGCGGCCATCACCATACCCGGCGTGCAGAACCCGCATTGCGCGCCCAGCTTTTCGTTGAAGCCGCGTTGGATCGCGGCCAGCCGGCCTCCGGTATCGAGGCTCTCGATGGTCTCCATTTCGGTGCCGTCGCAAACCGCGGCGAGAGTGAGGCAGGCGTGGCGGGGGTTGCCGTCGATCAAGACCGTGCAACAGCCGCACTCGCCGCCGTCGCAGCCGATCTTCGTCCCCGTGAGGCCCACGGTCTCGCGCAGGAAATCCACCAGCAACATATTGTCGGGGACGAAATCCTGCCGCGGCCGCCCGTTCAGGGTACAGCGCACGATCGATTGCTTCGCGTCATCACTCATGATCCAAGATCCCGTAGCCGGTCCGGTTTGCGGACCGCATCTTTTGAAATTGTTTGGTAGACGAACAATATACGATGCATCATATTCAAGCCTCTCCGACAGAACAACCACAATTCACCTGCGATTACCCGTGATTCCCTACACTGACGTTCCGTTTTCCTACCGCCGCCGGGTCCGGTGGGGCGATTGTGACCCCGAGGGCATGATCTACACGGTCCGAGTCTATGACTATCTGCTGGAGACGCTCGAAGCATGGTACCTGAAGGTGCTGGGCCTCGATTTTGGCGGTTTGAAGTACGAGCGGCACATGGCCATGCCGAGCGTGAAGCAGGAATGCCAGTTCATGAAGGCCCTGAAGCCGGGCCACGAGGTCGATCTCTACGTCTTTGTCGAACGACTGGGCAACGCCTCGATCAGCTTCATCGTCGATGCGGTGGGAGATGACGGGAGCCACTATCTCAGGTTCACTCACACCGCCTGTTTTATTACCCTGGACGGGTTCAAGCCGGTGCGGCCGCCGGATGATTTCCGGGAAAACATCGAGGCCTATCGGGCGGCCGGCAAACGCATGACTTAGATGGGAGAACACCATGTCACTCGAAGACTTTCAGTCGCTCGTTGGTGAGGTCACCGGCGCGATTTCCGGCAAGGAGGTATCCGGCGCGCTGGCCGACGAACTCAACGCCCGATTTCCCGCCGACGGTGCAACGTTCAAATCCATCCAGGCAGCCTGCGAGGCGGCGGTGGCCGAGGGGTGGATGTGCGACCGGGAGATGGGGGGCATCAAGTTCGGCAGGGTGATCAAGGATATCGATGGGTTCTCCGTCGATGTGGTTCAGATGAAGGATGTGGTCGGCCCGCACCACCGGCATCCCAATGGCGAGGTGGACATGGTGATGCCGCTGTCGGGCGATGCCGAATTCGACGGCAGCGGCGCCGGCTGGGTGGTCTACGGGCCCGATTCGGCACATAAGCCGACGGTCTCCGGCGGTGAGGCTCTTGTGCTCTATTTGCTGCCCGGCGGCGCCATAGAATTCACCGGCCAGGATTGATCCGCGAGGGCGCTCCTGACGGTTGAGGTGGTAGACCTTGCCAAGGCACCGTCACTCGACCTGACCGATCATGCGGCGATCATCCTGTTTCCGTTCCGCGGGGGTGCATCGCCCGGCCCGATCCCGGCACCGGCGACCTCAAGGTGTTCGCCAACACCAATTTTTCCGACATCCCAGGGCAACGGTCTCGGCTTCGAATGCCTATCCGGCGGGGCGGTCAACGAAACAGCCGCCGCCTAGCGCCAGAACCCCTCCCGGTCCACCTGATGCAGCGCCGTCATCTCGGCGTCGCCGGGGGCAGGCGTTTCGGTCATGTCGGGGGCCGTCTTCAGCTCCCAGCCGGTGTTTTCGATCACCTCGTCCGCCGTGTGGCCGGGATGTACGCTCGATAGGTGAAGCTCGTTCGCCGGTCCGTGGGGCCGAAGTACCGCCTTGTCGGTAATCACGGCGGCAGGGCCGCCGACGGCGATTCCGGCTTCGGCGCGTCCACCCTCGCCATTGATGTAGCCGGGAGACGTGATGTAGGACACCCGCTCCACCAGACGGCGCTTCTCATGGTTCATGATAGCGATCAGCCGCTTCGACATGGCGGCGATATCCGCCGCGCCCCCGGAACCCGGCAGCTTCACCTGGACGTCCTCATGGCCGCCGATATAGGAGGTGTTGATGTTGCCCCACCTATCGATTTCGGCGCCGCCGATGAAGCCCGCATCGACCCGGCCCGCCTGCAGGTGTCCCATCACCTGGATCAATCCGGTGGTCCACGCCGCATTTCGCTGATTGGCGGGATCGCACATGGTGTAGAGGGTTTCCTCCGCCGGCGCGTAGCGCATCACGCCGCCCTCGAACATGCCGACCGCGTTGGGGGCGTGGGTCAGCCGTGCGACGCCGTAGGCGGTGATCGGCAGGCGCATCCCAACGAACACCAGTTCGCCGTCACGGATCTCCCGCGCAGCCGCAATAATCATCAACTCTTGGGTGGAATAGTCGGCCATATCTCGTAAGTGTTTGTTATTTCTTGTTTATTCTACTCGGCGGCGTAATTGGCATGCGCCGCATTCTGGCTGCCGGCGATCTTGAGCGCCGACAATTGGTCGCCGAGCTTTTTCGCATAGCCGGGTGCGCCCTCGACGGCGAACACCCATTCATCGAGCCAGGCCTTGTAGCCGTCCACGTCACGGGAGCGTACGTGATAATCGTTGAAAAAGGCGCTGTCCCGCTGCCAGCGTCCGGTAAGCGGGGCAGGGTGGGTGCCCGCCGGCACGTGGCAGACGGCGGCGACGCGAAATCCCGGCACCAGGACTCGCGAGGGATCGGACAAAATCACATCCGGCTCGACGATCTCGTCGGCGACGATGATCACCCGTTCGGCGGCCAGCGCCGCCTCCTGGGCGAGGCCCGACGAGCCCCAATAATGATTGTTCCCCGCCGCATCGGCCCGCTGAACGCCCAAAATTGCGACATCCGGCTTCACCGGCGGCACGAGGACTACCGGCTCGGTCTCGGTGGAAAAGGGGTTGGTCGCCATCTTGAAGGCGGCGTTGGAGTTGATGATGTCCGAGCCCAGGATCGAGCGCACCGGCGCGTAAGGCAGCCCATAGGCGCCGGCGAACAGGGCCATGCCGATGGTGAAGTTGGAATAGTCGTTGATGTCCAAGGCGTGCGGAATCTGCTTTTCCGCGGCCCGGCGGTAGTTGTGGCCAAGCCCGCCGGAAACATTGCCGACCCAGGCGCCGGTCACCGTGCCGACGCAGCCCGCGCCGATCAGCATATCCGTGGACGCATCCGAGATGGGAGCGATCATCTCCAGGTTCTTCTTTCCCTGACGGATGATCTCATAGGTGGCGGCGAAGGGAATGGCGGTCTCGAGAGAGGCCCCGATGACCACGCCGTCGCCATCCTGGACCAGGCCCCGGACGGCGTCACTCAAAGAGCAAATTTTTTCAATCATTTCTTATATTTATAAACCTTATCTCAAGCGAAATCTTTGAATTTTGCCGGTGGCCGTCTTTGGTAGGTCGTCGACGAAGTTGAACCAGCGCGGATACTTGTAGCGGGCGAGTCCATCCTTGCAGTGAGTGAGCAATTCGTCCGCCAGATCATCGCCCGCATCCGAAGACTCGTTTAAGACAACGAAGGCCTCGGGCTTGATTAGATCGTCGTCGTCGGCCCGCCCTACGACGGCAGCCTCCAGCACCTTGGGATGCTCGGAGAGTTTCAACTCGATCTCCACCGGCGAGACCCAGATGCCGCCCACCTTGAGCATGTCGTCCGACCGCCCATGGCAGGTAAAGAAGCCGTTCTCGTCCCGCTCGTAGGTATCGCCGGTGACGATCCACCCGTCCTTGAGGGAGGCAGCGGTTTTCTCGGGATTCCGCCAGTATTCCCGGAGCAGCGAGTCGCCCCGGATCATCAGCCCGCCGGCCTCGCCGCCGGAGACGTCATTGCCGGCGTCATCGACGATCCGCGCCTCGTAGCCCGGCACCAGCTTGCCCGACGCGCCCGGCTTGATGTCGCCCGGCCGGTTGGAGATGAAGATGTGCAGGATTTCCGTGGTGCCGATGCCGTCCAGGATGTCGATGCCGATTCGCTCTTTCCAGCGATCCAATATATCCGGGGGCAGGGCCTCACCGGCGGAGACGCAGAGCCTGAGCGACGACAGATCCGGCGATGCACCCCCCTCCATCTCCTTCAATTGCGCCGCATAGAGGGTAGGGACGCCGAAGAAGATGGTGGGCTTGAACGCCTCGATGGTGTCGTGCATGCCCCGGGGCGTCGGCGCGGCGGCGAACAGCACGGCGGTCGAGCCCATCCACAGGGGGAAGTTCATCGCATTACCGAGGCCGTAGGCGAAGAACAGCTTGGCCGCGGACAACACCACATCGTCTTCCCGCCAGCCGAGGACGCCGACGGCGTAGTGCTCGCAGGTAACCGCGATATCCCGGTGGACGTGGACCACGCCCTTGGGGTTGCCGGTTGAGCCCGAAGAATAGAGCCAGAAGCAATCATCCATGGGGCCGGAGGCGACGGCTTCGACCTCCGCCGGGGCTGCGCCGACCTTGCCGGCCAGTGTTTCGCCGTCTCCATCGGCCCGCAGGACGACAGCGGGTTTGTGCGGACTTTCATCCAGGGCGGGTTCCACCTCGCCGGCGAATTCCGGCGAGTAGATCACGCCGGCGGCTTCGGCGTTCCCGATCATGAAGGCGTAGTCCTTGGCCCGCAGCAGGGTGTTCAACGGCACGGGGATCACGCCCACCTTGATGGCGCCGTAGAACAAATAGACGAACTCGTGACAGTCCTTGACCATCATCAGCATGCGCTCGCCGGGCTTGAGGCCCAGTTCCAGAAGCGCGTTGCCGGTGCGGTTTACGTTTTCGGCCAGCTCGGCAAAGGTGATGTCGCGGCCCGACTCCACCTCGCGGAAGGCGGCCTTGTCGCCGCGTCCGTCGGCCAGATGGCGGTCGATCATGTAGACCGCGCAGTTGAAGGTATCGGAAAAATCGAGTATCGCCGGCGAAGCCGAGCGGTCGATGGTGACGGTATGGTCTGTCACCTTTTCCCTCCCTGGTTTTGTCCACTACCCGCGAGAAGTTTGGCCCGGAATCGCGCGCCCCGCAATGCCGGTTGAAGCGATGGAAAATAAATACCCAGCCTTCGATACCGACCCGGCTTCGCCGCCGCGCCGCTTACCGGCTCATGGTCCGGCTTAACCGGATTGTCCTCGGCCGGTCGAGCGGCTAAGAATTACGTCCAAAATCCCAACTCATTGCCGATTTCATTTTTCAAGTTCGCATTTCGAGCCGATTTATTTCTTCCGGGGGAAAAATTACGTGGACCGATTTATTGCCGGGGACGAGGGTGGCGATGGCGCCGCCGCCCGCGACACCCCAACACCCGATGAATTGAAGCAGCGTGCGCTGGCGCTGGTGCCGGAGATTCGCGAGCGCGCCGCCCGATGCGAGGCCGACCGCCGCATCCCCGAGGAGACCATGCGGTCATTGCATGAGACCGGCCTGTTCAACGTGATCAAGCCCAGGGCCTATGGCGGCTACGAGATGGGGTGGGACGTGTTCTGCGAGCTGACCATGATCCTGTCCCGCGCCTGCGGGGCCACCGGGTGGGTGTACGGCGTCGTCGGCCAGCACGCACTGATCATGAACCGGTTCGGTATCGACGCCATGGACGATATTTGGCGCGAAAACCCCGACGCCCTGATGTCTTCGTCCAAGCATATCGAGGGCAGCTTCAAGAAAGTGGACGGTGGCTATGCGGGCAGCGGGGTCTCCACTTTCTCGAGCGGGTGCTTGCATTCGGACTGGGTGCTGATCGGCGGCGCGCCCGTCGATGGCGAGGACGGAGCAATCGGCGCCATCGTCAAACAGAGCGAAATCGAGATCCTGGATACCTGGGATGCCCTTGGGTTGGCGGGAACCGGCAGCCACGACATCAAATTCGACAACGTCTTCGTGCCCAGGCACCGGGTGCGTTCCCCGGGCAGGAAGCCGTCCGGCGGGATCATCGACATGCCGGCGTTTCGCGTCACCGCGCCCGGCGGGCCTTTCTCGCTGGCCTCGGTGATGGTCGGCCTGGCCAGAGGCGCCGTGGACGACTTCGTTGAGACAACCCGGGCACGCTCCTCCCGTTTCGGCGCCCAAATCGGCGATTTCCAGAGCATGCAGATGCGGATCGGTGAGGCGGCGGTGGAAGTTGACGCCGCGGAGACCCTGCTGCGCAGCCACGTGAAGAAAGTCATGGCACAGCTGGAGAAGGCGCCGCCGCCCACCGGCGCGGGCGGGATCGATTTCTCCCCCGGCGGCAACGCGCCGTTTCCGCCGGAGCGGGGCCCCGAAATCCTGGCCAACGCCTTCGTGGCCCAATTGGCCCTGAAAGCCATCGACCGGGTTTTCTACGCGGCGGGCGCCAGCCAGATGGTCGGCGGCGGTTTTCTGCAGCGCTGCTTCCGCGATGCCCAGACCGGCAGCCGGCAGTTTGGATTGAACTGGGATATCGCCCGCACCAATGGCGGTCGGGCCCTATTGGGTCGTTAGCTCGGTTAACGTGGGTCGTATTCCCGCACCCCCGTCTGCGCCTTCACATCCTCCGCCTCGCCGAGATAGCGTTCATCGAGAGGTACGCCGGATGCATCGGCGATGCGCGTAAATCCGTGGAAACCGGCGACAACCGCGCAGGCGTCGAGATAACCCGCGGGTCCCAGTGCCTCGATTAAATCGGGCCGCAACGCCGCCGCGGAGTCCCGGTCCCGGAGAACCACTGCTTCGGCGAAGTCGAGCAATAGGTTCTGGTGCGGCACCGTGCCCTTGGCGTCGTCCCCGGAAAGAGATGTCAGTTCGAATTCAGCGCCGGTGTCCTGGACGCTCGCACGGAGCATCATCGCGTGCGAGGTCGTTCAGTACATACACTGGTGAAGCGCCGAGGTCCTGCCTGCCAAAATCTCGATCTGGGCTCGGCTGATCGCGCGCACCCGGGTGTCCGTATTGCGGATTTCGTCCATGGGGATGTAGTGCGGTTCGCCCAACGCCCAGAGCGCCCGCTTGCTGTCAGGTACCAGGGACAGGGCCTGATGGACGCCGCCGGCGGTCGCGCCGTAGAGCGGTCCGTCGGTTTCACTGACATCCTCCAGCTTGACGACGGCAACCCAGGCGTCGGACTTCTTCGCACCGGGCGGGCGGTAACCGCTTGTCGCACCATCCCTGGGTTGGGGCAGGGGGGGCGGTTCAACATCGGCGGCCCAGGCAAAGGCATCCATCATCTTGGTCATTGCGGTCAAACCGACGATTTCGATATAGGCTCCGTCGCTCAACCCGTCAGCAATCAGTCCGTCCACCCATGATGCCGACAGGCGGCCCGAATCCGTTGCAACTCGGTGGGTCGCCTCGACCGCCGCCCGGTCCAGCGCACCGAGATGGTCATGTTCTCCTTCGACGGCGAGGGGTGAAAGCGCATCCTTGCGGGCCTGGCAAAATTCGCATTCCGCTGCTTGCCGGACTTCGCGCACAACGGCAAGGCGCCCGGCGCCGGTAAGCCACGTGCCAGGGCCGGCAATCCAATCCCACGCCTGGGCGTGGGCGTCGAGAAGGTCGTCGCGGGCCAGGCCCTGCAGGTCATCGATGGTCTCGACGCCGAGCAGGGATTCCATGGAGGGCATGTCGGGCATCAACCAACTCCCAATTACCGGACAATCTGGACAAAAGCCTAATCACGCGAATCCGGCGCGTAAAGGCGAAGATACTATCCGCACCAATGGCGGCCGGGCGCTGCTGGGGCGGTAATTGTGAGCCTTCAAACGCCGCCCGGCTTGCCGCCCGAATAGAAGGTGCCGACGCGGTTGCCCTTGGTGATCGGCAGCAGCAAATGCGACGGGTAGTCGCGAGGCGAGATCTGCCAATTCTGAGTCAGCATCAGAGCATTGCGGCGGTTCTTCGATCCTTAGCCAGACCTTAGCCCGGATAAACCAGTTCTATCCGCTGCCCGGCGCCGTCGATGCTGACCCCCTGGGCCCATTGCCTGGAATAGGAGGTGCGGGGCAGAAAATCGTCGAGGTTGAGCCATAGCCGCCACAGGGTCCGCTTGCGCTCCGGTTCGGGCCAATCCTCGAATGCCGTGCGGGTATGCAGCAAGGTGTAATTGTTGACGAACTGGATGTCGCCGCGCTTGAGTTCCATTTGGCCATGGATTTCCTCGGCGATTCCTTCCATCACCTGAATGCCTTCGAGTTGAGCCGGCGTGATATCCGGCGCTTCATCCAGGGCGTGACCCTTCATGATGTGCTGGGGACCGAACGAGATCGACAGCGTGCCGTCGGTGAAGTTGAACACCGGGCTCTCGTAGTAGGGATCGTCGCCGGAATTGGTCTCGGCGTGTTTGGTCCAGCAATAGGGTTGCTGCATGACCTCCACGAGATCGGGCCGGCGTCTCAGCAACTCGTTGTAGGCGGCATAGCTGCTGGCGAGTTTCGAAAGCCCGCCCGATTTTGCTTCGTTGATGCACAGCAGGCAGACCAAATCCGTTTGGTCGCAGTGATAATCCATGGTCGCGCTGGTCTGATAGCCCCGGTGCTTGGGGTCGTTGTAATCCTTTCCGGTATCGAGGACGTGACCGATCATGTCGCCTTCCGGGTTGTTGGACTGTGCGACGCCAATATGCTGGCCCATCCCCCAATAGATCACGGCCGCTTCGAGCAGGGTTAAATCGTCCATCGGCAAGCCGCGATAGAGCGCGACGCCGAGGCCGTCCCGGACCTGGGGCAAAATTTCGTCTCTCACCCGCTCGCCGAAGGGCCCGAGGTCGAAGGCGCCGGCGCGCATGGTGAGAAGCTTGTTGGGATCGCCGTCAAGACCCGCGGCAACCTGCTTCGCCATGGGCACCAGGTGATCCAGCTCTTCGCCGGTCGCGGCGTAACGCCAAGCCGTGCTCTCTTCAAGCTCCTTGCCGGTCCAGGCCGCCATATCGGCGAGCGGTTCTCCGGCGACCACTCTTCCTCGGGTGCGGCCGGTCATTCCTGCGGCTTCGTCGGGCATGGCACTCTCCCATCAATTACGAACACAAACATATCGTAAGAGTTCTTACGATATGTTATTCGGCTCCGAAGAGTCAAGGCAGAGATTACTTCCGACCCTAGCGGTGTTAGTGTTCCAGGATGCGTGCTTTGCAACGCTGGAGAGCGGTGTGGATGGGTTCGTCAAGGCCCTTAAGTGATCGTCGGACGTGAAGCAGTTTCTCTATTCCGGCGGTGAGCCCCGCGGCAACGAATGCGCCGCCCGCCACTATCACGGCTTCCAGGGCATTCAGACCCGGGTGATCAACGATATCGCCCAACCCATCGAAGCCCGGTTAAAGTAGGAGAGGAGGCGAACCATGAACCTCGGTCTTGAAAACGTCCGGCCCGCCGTGGTCGCCATCGATCTCCATCGCGGGCACATGGATATGGAGGTGGCAACCCTGCCGGCGCCGCCCGAAGTAGCCTCCGCGGTGACCAAATCAAACGAAGCTTTCAATAATTCCTGCCGCGATCTTGGCATTCCCATTATTCATGTGGTGTCCCAATACCGGGATCCATCCGAAACGGCGGGTAATCCCTTTTGGCGCACCAAGGCTGATCAGGCGGGTGACACCCGCAAAAACCAGTTCCGCCACAACCTCCAGGGTATGCCCGGCACGGAAATTATGCCCGGACTCTACGCGGACGGTGATCTGGTCATCGATACCAAGAGGCGGAAGGATTGCTTTTACGCGACGGATCTGGAATTCGCGTTGCGGTCGCGTGATGTAAACACGCTGCTGCTCACCGGGGTGAACACCAATTCGTGCGTGCTATGCACGGCCGCCACCGCCAACACTCTCGACTTCCTGCCAATCGTGGTGACCGATTGCGTCGGCTCCATGGATGGCGAGGCGCAGCACGAAGCCGCACTTCTCTGCATCTCAACGGCGCTCGGGTTTACTTTGTCGGCCAAGGATACCCTTGCGGCGCTCCGGGCCAACGGGGCGAGGGATAAAACCCAAGCGGCGGAGTAGGGGTAACGCCTCCGGCGTGACAACCTGAAATTTGGATAGCATCCTATCTATCCGGTTGTTCAAAGTGGCCGGTGGCGCAGGGTGACGCCATCAAGCCGGGCGATTATTTTTGGCCGCGGACAGGGACGTCCGAGTTGGGCCAAAGCCGGTAGACCTGCGAGAATGCGGACAGCGGTCAGTCGGTGGTCACTTCATTGAATATTGGGGCTGGTTTACACCAATAAGGGAGCGCCTGATCTGAGAGTGAAGCCAAGGAGCGGGCCGCCGTCTGGCCGGCCGGACGCGCAAACCCCGCCGGAGAATCCCGGCGGGGCGCTATGTTTCGCATTTCGCTCAGTTCCAGCGGATAAGCCGGAAACTCTAAGTCGACGGCACGACGGCGCGTCGATTGGGTAGATATTCAATTGTATCGGTGTCCGGCGGAAATCCGCCGCCTGCTTTACCGGTGCCCCCGTCGTCCGGGGGCGGTACAGGAGCCGGTCTCATTCATAGAGTTACCTACCCTCCTTGCTACATGCAGGCTTATGCAGCCGCGGATAAAATCTTACGCCTGATCGGGTTTCGGAGTCCAGAGGGGACGGGTTCCCCCGATCGGCGAGCAGAAAAGTGTTGAGTGCCCGGCTGGGCCATTGGTTACAATGAGTTAGTCCCTCTAACCCGCCCCTTGGGGCGTCACCAGCCGGGTGAAGACCATGGTCCTGCCTT
>LXNI01001101.1_pt1 | contig 25891 bp, 22 predicted proteins | sample 809091 | NCBI WGS metagenome assembly LXNI01 (sample SAMN04870527, study PRJNA318959) | sponge metagenome | biome: 01000161; feature: marine sponge reef; material: water | host: Sarcotragus foetidus | place: Greece: Milos, Mediterranean Sea | collected 2013-05-29 | depth 5-7 m | reverse complement strand
ATCAAGGGCTTTATCAGTGAAGGAGGCATCATTGCCATGCCGCCCAAGGGTGGCAACATGAACCTGACCGACGCAGAAGTGAAGGCTGCCGTGGACTACATGGTGGCGCAAAGCCAGTAACCCTTTCCAGGTCGTCCGCACATGCGCGCCCTGCTGGTATTTGCTACAGTCTTCCTGAGCGCCATCCTTGCCGGCGCACTGCTTGCCTATCCCGTTTATGAGTTTTTTTCCTCGTTCGGTGAGATACCGTTCAGAAAAGTAGTCTCCCGAACGACGCAGCTCAGCGGCTTGCTGTTCAGCCTGCTTTATTTTTTCTACTGTCGGGGCGCGTCGTTACAGGGGCTTGGTCTCAAGTTCCGGCGTGGCCATATCCGTCTGCTGCAAGGACTCGCGGCAGGGTTCGCCATGGTGGCGATCATCGAAGCCAACCTCCTGCTGCTGGGCATCCACGACCTCAATGAAAGTCGCTTGTTCTCTCTCGGCAGCCTGTTGCAACTGTTGTTGGCCGGGTTGCTGACCGGCCTGCTGGTAGGTGTTGTTGAAGAGATCATGTTCCGCGGCGCGCTGCTCGGCGGGCTGTCCCGGCGCACCAACCCGGCCGTCGCCCTGGTGCTGGTCAGCCTGGTTTACGCCGCCGTGCATTTCCTGAAATTCCGTGACCTGCCGGCGGATGCGGTCATTCACTGGTACACCGGCCTCACCATGCTGCCCGCGGCCCTGTTCCAGTTTGCCGACCCGGCCCGCCATGATGCCATGCTCACCCTGTTTTTCCTGGGCCTGCTGCTGGGCCTGCTGCGCCTGCGCAGTGGTAACCTGCTGCTGTGCATCGGCCTGCACGCGGGAGTGGTCTGCGCGGAAAGACTGGTCCAGCGCCTTGCCGATTTCCTGCCCCACAGCCCGTATGCCCACCTGGTCAACCGCTTTGACCCGTTCACAGGCAACCTGGCCTCAGCCTGGCTGCTGGCTTTCAGCCTGCTGTTATATTTCTCTTACCGGCGCAGAGGTTCCCGGTCAGGAGGCGCCTGATGCTTGCCGCCCATTCCTGCGCAGGCAGGAGTGGTTCTCTGCCGCCTATTCAGTCTCCAATGCCCGGGAGGTGAGCTCGTGCCAGGGTTGGTAGGACTCCTGGAATGCCAGGTAGGATTCGTAGACGCTTTTGAACTCGGGGTCTTTTGCAGCTTCGCGTTCCAGGGTCTGACGGGTGACGGCGCGCAGTTCCTGCATGACGTCGGGTGGGAAGGGCAACACCTGCACACTTTTTTTCGTGGATAATTCCTTCAACGCCCGGCTGTTATGGTATTCCATGGCGCTGTAGGTCCAGGCGCCGGTGGCGGCGGCGGCCTGTTTGACTATCTCCTGCAGGTCAACCGGCAGGCTGTTCCAGCGGGGCTTGTTGATCAGCAACTCCAGTTCCGTGCCCGGTTCGTGCCAGCCGGGGTAGTAGTAGTACCGGGCTGCCCGGTTCAGGCCCAGGCGCAGGTCATGCAGCGGGCCGACCCATTCCGTGGCGTCGATGGTGCCGCGTTCCAGGGCGGTGTAGAGCTCACCCCCCGACATAAGAACGGGATTGCCGCCGGCCTGGTCCAGCACCTTGCCGCCGAGCCCGGGGATGCGCATACGCAAGCCCTTGAGGTCGGCAATACTCTCGATTTTCTTGTTGAACCAGCCACCCATCTGCACCCCGGTGTTGCCGATGGGCAGCGCCATCACGTTGAACGGCTCGTACAATTCGTTCCATAATTCCAGGCCGCCGCCGTGGTATAACCAGGCTTCCACGCCTTTTTGTTCCATGCCGAAAGGCACCGTGGAGAAAAACTGCGCGGCGGGCGCTTTACCGGCCCAGTAATACGCGGACCCGTGCCCCAGTTCCACCGCGCCCTGGGACACTGCGTCGAACACCTGCAGGGCGGGCACCAGTTCCCCCCCGGCAAACACCTTGATATCCAGCCTGCCGTTGCTCATGGTGCGCACCTGCTCGGCAAACCGCTCCGGCGCTTCCTGGAACACGGGAAAATTCGCCGGCCAGGTGGTTACCATCTTCCAGCGGTAGGTTGTGCCGGCGCCAACACCCGCTTCCCCGCTTTCACGCGGGGCGTCGCCGCCACATGCGCTGAGCAGCAGGGCCAGTAATATACTGCCGCATCGTTGTATTACCGTCATCATTTGTGTCTCGCGCTTAATGGGGACGGATTTCAAATCCGTCCCCGGATACTTTTTTCTCTGTGTCCCCTGTGGCAGAAAACCAGTCTCTCACACAGGTTGCAAATTCGCATACGCCAGCACCAGCCATTTTGCGCCGGCTCGTTCGAAATTGACCTGGACCCGGGCATGGCTGCCGCGGCCGTCCAGGTTCATTACCGTGCCTTCGCCGAAACGGGCGTGCGCCACGCGCCGGCCGGGGGCAAACAGGTCAGCGTCGGCGTCGGCGGAGACCGGCTGGCTGAACGCGCCGGGCGCAACCAGCCCGCCCGGGCGCGCCTCGGTGACAAGCTCCCTGGGAAGCTCACCCAGGAAGCGCGACGGCCGGGCATAAAAATCGTTGCCGTGCATACGCCGGTAACGGGCGTAACTCAGCGTCAGTTTGCGGCGCGCGCGGGTGATGCCCACGTAGCACAGCCGCCGTTCTTCCTCCAGTTGCGCGGGGTCCTCAGAGCTGCGCTGGTGCGGGAACAGGCCTTCTTCCATGCCCGTCAGGAACACCCGCTCAAACTCCAGGCCCTTGGCGGTGTGCAAGGTCATCAGGCTGACGTAATCGTCGCCGGCCGCGGTCTGGCCCTCGCCGGCATCCAGCGCGCTCATGGTCAGAAACGCGGTCAGGGGTTCCACCTCGCCGTGCACCTCCGGGTCTACCTCAAACTGTTCGGCCGCGTTGACCAGTTCATCCAGGTTTTCGATCCGGTCCAGGCCGCGTTCCCCTTTTTCCTTGCGGTAGTGATCGATTAAGCCGCTGGCCTTGATCACGTCATCCATCACCCGTTCCAGGCTGTTACCGGTGATAGACTGCGCCATCTGCTCAATAAGGTCGGCAAACCGCTCCAGCGCGGCCAGGGCGCGGGCGGGCAACAGCTTGTCTGCCAGCAGCGCGCGGGTCGCGTGCCACAACGGGGCATTATCCTGTCTTGCGCGGGCGCGCAGCGCCTCCAGGCTGCGTTGCCCGATCCCCCGGGGCGGCGTGTTCACGATCCGTTCGAAAGCAGCATCGTCATCCCGGGACACGGCAAGGCGCAGGTAGGCCAGGGCATCCTTGATCTCCATGCGCTCATAAAAACGCTGGCCGCGCACCACCAGGTGCGGCACCCGGGCCTGCCTCAACGCGTCTTCCAGCACCCGCGAAGTGGCGCCGACCCGGTACAGCACGGCATTGTCCCGGTAGGCAACCCCGTCGTGGTGCGCCGCCCTGATCTGTTCCACCACAAAATGGGCTTCGTCCTGCTCGCTGTAGGCGGCGTACACGTCCAGCTTGTCGCCCGCGGCGCCGTCCGCCCACAGGTCCTTGCCCAGGCGGGTCGTGTTGTGGGCTATCAAGGCATTGGCGGCGGCCAGTATATTGGTGGTGGAACGGTAATTCTGTTCCAGCCGATACAGTGTCGCGGCCGGAAAATCCCGCGCAAAACGCTGCATGTTTTCCATGCAGGCGCCGCGGAAACTGTAAATGGACTGGTCGTCATCACCCGCCGCGAACACGTCACTGCCCGCGCCCACCAGCAGCCGCAACCAGGCATACTGCAACGCGTTGGTGTCCTGGAACTCATCCGCCAGTACGTGCTGAAACCGCTCCCGATAGTGCCGCAACAGGTCTTCCCGGTCACGCAACAGTTCGTGAGTGCGCAGCAGCAGTTCGGCAAAATCCACCAGTCCGGCGCGCTCGCAACGCTGCTGGTAGTTACGGTAAATCGCCACCATCTGCTCCAGCGCGGGATCGTGGCGCAGGTCAATGTGCTGCGCACGTAACCCGTCGTCCTTGCGCTGGTTGATGAACCACTGCGCGTCCCTGGCCGAGTACTGGCTTTCGTCCAGGTTCATGTCCCGCACCACCCGCCGCAACAGGCGTTGCTGGTCCTCGCTGTCGAGGATCTGGAAACTGTCCGGCAGTCCGGCTTCCTGCCAGTGCAGGCGCAGGAAGCGGTGCGCCAGGCCGTGAAACGTACCCACCCACATGCCGCCTACGGACCTGTTCAGCAGACTCCCAATGCGTGCGCGCATCTCCGCCGCGGCCTTGTTGGTGAAGGTAACCGCCAGGATGTTACGCGGCGCGGCCTGCCCGGTTTCCAGGTACCAGGCGATACGGTGCACCAACACCCGGGTCTTGCCGCTGCCGGCCCCGGCCAGCACCAGGATATTGCCGGTCGGCGCGGCCACAGCCTCGCGCTGCGCCTTGTTCAGCCCCTCCAGTACGTTTGTTGCGTCCATCGGTGAATTGTACCCGTCTCATCGGTGTTAGAATAGTCCGAATATCAGCATGGGCAGGAATCATAATGCACCCCGGACACCACGACCTTCACGCACTCATCGAACAGACCCTGGCGCTGTGCCGGCGGCAGGGCGCCGGCGCGGCGGAGGCGGATATCAACACCGGCAACGGTTTGTCGGTGAACGTGCGCATGGGCCAGGTGGAGACCCTGGAGCGCCAGCGCGACAAGGGCCTGGGCGTCACGGTTTACCTGGATGGCTGCAAGGGTTCCGCGTCCACCTCGGACTTCTCCGGCAAGGCGCTGGAGGCCACCGTGACGGCCGCGTGCACCATTGCCAGGCACGCCAACCGCGATGAGTGCGCCGGCCTTATCGACCCCGCCTGCCTGGCCGCACAGGTCCCCGACCTGGACCTGTGCCACCAGTGGGACATTACCCCGGAAGCAGCCATCGATCTCGCGCTTGAATGTGAGGGCGCGGCGCGGCGTGTGGACAAACGGCTGAGCAACTCCGACGGGGCCATGGTGGCAACCTATAGCGGCGCCCACCTGTACGGCAACACCCACGGCTTCATCAACGGCTGGGACTGGTCGTCCCACAATATCGACTGTACCGTGATTGCCGAGGAAAACGGCCGCATGCAACGCGACGGCTGGTATACCAAGGCGCGCGACCGGCGTGATCTCGACGGCGTCGAGCAGGTAGGCCGGGAGGCCGCGCGCCGCACCCTGTCCAGGTTGAACGCGCGCAAGCTGTCCACGCGCAATACGCCGGTGATCTTCGAGGCGCCGGTCGCGCGCGGGCTGTTCTCTGCGTTCATCGGCGCCATTTCCGGCGGCGCCCTGTACCGGCGCGCCAGCTTCCTGCTGGACCAGCTTGGCGCACAGGTGTTCGCCCCGCACGTACAGCTTGAGGAGCAACCCCACCTGCCCAAACAACTGGGCAGCGCGCCGTTCGATGACGACGGCATGGCCACCCGGCGCAAACACCTGGTGCGCGACGGCGTGCTGGAGAGCTACGTACTGAGCGCCTACTCGGCCCGCAAGTTAAACCTGGCCCCCACCGGCAACGCCGGCGGCGTGCATAACCTGGTGGTGCAAACCGGCGCCCAGGACCTGGCGGCGCTGCTCAGGCAGATGGATACCGGCCTGTTCATCACCGACATGATCGGCTTCGGCGTCAACCAGGTCACCGGCGATTATTCCCGCGGCGCCGCCGGCTTCTGGGTCGAGCACGGCGAGATTCAATACCCCGTGGAAGAGATCACCGTCGCCGCCAACCTCAAGGACATGTTCCAGCACGTCGTCGCCATCAGCAACGACGTGGACCCGCGCGGCAACGTCAAAACCGGCTCGGTGCTGATTGAGAACATGACCGTGGCGGGGGAGTGAGTCGCAGGAGTGGTTCTCGCTCACCCATCATACAACCTCGCATACACCCCTCCCCGCGCCATCAGTTCTGAATGTGTGCCGGCTTCCACCAGCCTGCCGTTGTCGAGTACGGCGATGTGGTCTGCTTTTTCCACTGTGCTGAGGCGGTGGGCGATGATGATGAGGGTGCGGTCCTGCCGCAGGGTGTCCAGGGACTGCTGAATGCTGCGTTCCGATTCCGTGTCCAGGGCCGCGGTGGCCTCGTCCAGGATCAGGATGGGGGCGTCCTTGAGCAGCGCGCGCGCCAGGGCGATGCGTTGGCGCTGTCCGCCGGACAGGCGTGAGCCGTCGTTGCCGATCACCGTATCGAAGCCGTGTTCCAGCGCCTCGATGAAACCCAGGGCATCGGCCAGGCGGGCGGCTTCCCTGACCTGCTCGGGCGTGGCCTTGCGGTTGCTGCCGTAGGCGATGTTATTGAACACCGTGTCGTTGAACAACACCACCTGCTGGCTGACCAGGGCGATATTTTCTCGCAGTTGGGCCAGGCCAAGGGTGCGGATATCATGCCCGTCCACCCGGATCTCGCCCTCGTCCGCATCATAAAACCGGGCGATCAAATCCGCCAGGGAGGTCTTGCCGCCGCCCGAGGGGCCGACGATGGCCAGCGCCTGTCCCGGCAGGGCGCTCAGGGACACGTCCTGCAGCGCCGGCCCCTGCGCCGGGTCGTAGGCAAACCCCAGCTTGCTGAGCTCCACCCTGCCTTGCAGTCTGCCGGCGCTTACCGTCCCCGCGTCGGTTTCCGCGTCCTGGTCGATGAAAGCGAACACGCTTTCGCAGGCGGTCAAGCCCTTCTGCAAATCCTCGTTGATGCGCGCCAGGCGCCGCAGCGGACTTAACAACATGAGCAGGGCGGCAAAAAAGGAATTGAACTCGGCCACGGTGATCTGGCCGGCGGCGGCGTGGGCCGCGGCCCCGTACACGAGCGCGCCCAGGGCCAGCGCCGTGATCACGTTGATGGCCGGCGTGCCGAGCGCGGAGGCGGCGATGAATTTCATGTTCATGCGGCGGTTGGCGTTGGCCGTATCAGCGAAGCGCGCCTGCTCCTGTGCCTGTGCGGCAAAAATCCTGATGTCCCGGCGTCCGGCGACGGCCTCATTGAGCACGTGGTGCAGACCGGCCATGGAATCCTGCACCCGCCGGCTGATCCTGCGCAGGCGCCGGCGCAACACCAGCAACAGGGCCAGGATGACCGGCCCGGCCAGGAATGCGATCAGCGTCAGCAACCCGTCGATGTACGCCATCCAGGCCACCAGGCCGATAATGCTCAGGGTATCCCGGCTCAGGGTGGTAACGACGCTGGTTGCCGCGTCTTTTAACTGGGTCGCATCGTAGGTGAACCTGGACACCAGGCTGCCGGGGGTATGCCGGTCCAGGGACGCGCAGGACACGGCGAGCAGGCGCGCGAACATTTCTTCCCGCAGGTCCATGACCAGCTTTTCCGCGACCCAGGCCAGCGCGTAGCGGCCGCAATATGAGGCCAGCGCGGCCACCAGGAAGACCAAGAAGATCGGCAGCGCCACGCCGGTCATGAGATCGACCTCGGTGTGGCGGAACACGGCTTCGGTGAGGTTCTTGAATAATGCGGCGATGGCCGGACTGGTCAGCGCCAGCACGATCATGGCCAGCACGGCGACCAGAAAAATCCGCAGATAAGGCTTTACATAAGCCAGCAAGCGCAAGTAAAGTACGAGATCTGAGGGGTTCTTTTGCTGCATAGTAACAAAATGTAACAGATTCGGTTCCGACCGTCATTTCTGTGCAAGCAGGAATTTAACTTATCGGCGCTGACAACCAGCCCATACATAACCAGAGCCATGTCAAACAAGCACCCGGTTATTGCGGTCACCGGCTCTTCCGGGGCCGGCACCACCAATATCAAGGAAGCCTTCGAGAAGATCTTCAACCGCCAGGGCATCAAGGCGGCGGTGATCGAGGGAGACAGCTACCACCGTTATGACCGGAAAGAGATGGAGCGACTGGGCCGGCAGGCCGCGCTTGAGGGCCGCCGCCTGACCCATTTCGGACCGGAAGGCAACCTGCTCAAGGAGCTTGAGGCCGGTTTCAGGGAGTACGCCCGGCAAGGCACCGGCAAGCAACGCCATTACGTCCACAACGAGGCCGACGCAGCGCGCCACGGCGGCGCGCCGGGCACACTGACGCCCTGGCAGCCGTTACCGGAAAATACGGATTTAATGCTGTATGAGGGTTTGCACGGCGGCCTCATCACCGACGAGGTGAATATCGCCCAATACGTGGACGTGCTGATCGGCATCACGCCCATCATCAACCTGGAGTGGATCCAGAAAATCCAGCGCGACAAGACCGTGCGCGGCTACAGCAGCGAAGACGCCACCGACATGATCCTGGAGCGCATGTACGATTACGTACATTACATCACGCCGCAGTTCTCCCGCACCGACATCAACCTGCAACGGGTGCCCACCGTGGACACCGCCAACCCGTTCGGCGCCGTGCATATTCCTTCCAGCGATGAGAGCTATACCGTGATCCACGTGCGCAACCGGGAAAAACTGGCGGTCGATTTCCTCTACCTGCTGGACATGCTGCACGGCTCGTTCATGTCCACCCCCTACACCATCGTCATCCCCGCCGGGAAAACCAACTTCGCCATCCAGTTGATTATAGAACCGCTGATCAAGCGGATTATGGGCACCTCTAAAAATTAGAGGTGCCCGTGCAGCATAGGGATATGCTGCCATTTTCGATCACGCAAGTGATTGAAAATGAAGGAAACGGAAAATCGCAATTTTTCGTTTCCGTCTCTAAAAATGCCAAGGATGGCATTTTTAGAGGTTACTTTATGGCATCGAAGTAGCAAGCCGGGCCGGCCGCGCGCCCGGTTCTTCCTGCGCGGCGGTGGCCAGGTGCAGCCCCTGTTGATAATACGTCTGGGCCGCGGCGTGGTCGCCCTGCTCTTCCAGCAGGGTGGCCAGTTCCCGGCAGGCGCCGGGCTCGGGCCTGATGCGCACGCTTTGTTCCAGGTAGTTCCCGGCCTTTCCCCAGAGTTGGTTTTTCAGGCACAGGCGGCCCAGGGCCAGCAACAGGGCGGCGTCCTCCGGGCGTTCCGGCAGGAGGCGTTCGGCAAATTCCAGTTGTCCCTTCAGGTTGCGGCCCTGCACCAGCCCGAACAGGTTCACCAGTTCCTCATCCCACTGCCGTTTCAACGCGCGCCGCAACATGCTCTCGCAACCGCGGTCGTTACCGTGGCGCACGCGTTGGCGCACGTAGGCGATGATCAACACGTTCTCCCTGTTCAGCTTGTTCGGAATGGCGCGCCACACCGTTTCCAGCGCCTCCAGGTCATCCTCCTCGCCGGCGCGGCGCAGCAACTCGGCATAAGACGTGAGCTGCTGCGCCCTGGCCTGTTGCGCCGGCAGGGCGCCGCGCCGGCTGCACTCCGGCACCAGGGCGGTGGCGCGCGGCCAGTCTTTCAGCGCGGTCGCGGTCTCCAGCAACATCAGCGTTACCTGTTCGTGCTTCCGGTCCAGCGCGCCCAGCGTGTCGTCGGCCCGGTCGGCCTGCTGCCGGTCGAGCTGCAAGCGGGCCTGCGTGAGTCCCAGCGCGGGGCTGTTGCTGTCATCATGCCGGCGCGCCAGGGCCAGGTAGTGGGCGCAGCGCTCGGCCTCTCCCTGCCGGTAGGCGGCCTGGGCCGCGCCCAGGTAGTTCACCAGCGGGGTGCGCGCCAGGGACGCGCCCTTGCTGAACGACTGCTCGGCGCCGCGCCAATCCCCTTCCAGCATTGCCAGCACGCCCCGGTTAAGGAGTTTTTCACCGCGCCGCTGCCGTCTGAAATCGGACCAGCGGCGCAGGTCGGCGGGCGCGCGCAACAGCTTCCCCAAGGCCCGGAATAACCCGTAACCAAACAGGAACAGCAGCCCGGCGAGTACCACAAACACCACCATGCTGAGCTGGACTGTCCATTCCCCGTAGCTGAACACCACCTCTCCCGCAGACTGTTGCAGCGCCCAGCCCAGGGCGACTGCGACCAGCAGCAGGGCCAGCAGGGCAAACAGTATCCTCATCATTGCGCGCCACGGTAGCTATAGGGCCCGTCCTGCCGCAGCAGGTACTCATCAAAGGCGCTCCAGGTTGCCTGCAGGGACGGGACCGGACGGTCAAGCTCCAGCGCCGCGGCGTCCTGCAGGATTTCCAGCGCGCTCTGCACGCCGGCATCGTCAAGCCGGAAAAATTCCCGCAACCACGCCGTGCCGGCCTGAATGGATGCCTGGTACTGGTTCTCGTCCCGGGCCAGTAGCGCCAGGCGCGCGGCGTCCAGTTGCAGGCGCAGGTTGCGGTGCAGGAAAAAGCGTTCCGCCGGCGCCAGCAGCGCGGCCGACTGTCCGCGGTCCCGGGTGATCACCACCAGCGACTTTAATTCCCGCCAGACGTTACCGGCCAGTTGTTGCCAGCGCGGCTGCGGGTCCGGCTGTTGCGGCGCCGGCGCGGAGGTTTCCCCGGTCGCGCCGGTTTTCAGCGGTAACTGCCGCGCGCGTGCGGCCAGGTCGCCCAGCGCCAACGCCGTGCCGGAAAAATCCGTGCGCGGCTGCGCCTGCAGGCGCTGGATATCACGCGTGAGGCGTGCGCGCACCGGTATCAGCGCCGGGTCGGGTATGTCCCTGAGCAAGGTATCGGCGGAACGCAGAACAGCCAGCGCGGTATCCACGTCCCCGGCCAGCGCCAGGCGCTGGGAGGCAACCCGCAACAGGAATTTTATCTCCTCGAATTGCCACCCCGTAGCGCTGCCGGCCTGGCGTTGCAGCGCTCCCAGGCGTTGTACTGTCGCGCGCAGTTGTTCATCGGTCTGGTCCTGCCGGCTCTCAAGCCGGCGCTGGGTCTCTGCCAGCAAGGTATGACTGTGCTGCAGCGCGTCCAGCCGGTCTGCCAGGGCGGCGCGCTGGTCGCGGTCCATGTTCCGGTGTTCATTCAGGTCATGGATAAAGTACCCGCCGGCGCCGATGCCGGCGGCTGTCAGGCAGAACAGCAACAGGGTGGAGAGCCAGGACCGGCCGGGCCGGTGCTGCGTCTCAGTGCCGGTCGCATCCGTGCCGGCAGACTGTCTGGGGGACTGCCCGCCCGACTGCCCGCCGGCCTCACTCGCGGCCGCGCGCGCGGCCTCGGCGCGGGCAAGCTCCATAGCGGTTTCTCTGTCATCAGCGGCCGCGGCCGGTGCGGCTACCTTTTCCTGCGCTATGTCATCAACCTTGTCGTTCACTCGGATCTACTCTCATCGATATTGAGCAAGGCGTTAACCAGCCCCGCGTCGGTATTGTCCGTCGCGACGGCAACACGCCTGAACCCGGACTGTGTTGCCTGTTGCCGGATGCGTTCGCTCATCACTACCAGGCCGGTTTCCAGCAGGCGGTCGCCCTGTTCGTCCGGCGTCAGCGCCACCAGGTTCTCCAGCCCCGCCAGGCTGGTGATGATCACGACGTCCGGCCTTTGATCATGCCAGAATTTGTTCATCTCTGCCTGGCTTATGGCAGGTTTTTCCCGCCGGTAGACTTCCAGGTAGCCGACCTCGGCGCCGCGCGCCAGCAAGCCGGCGCGCAGGTTTTCGCGCCCATCCCGGCCGCGCACGATCACCACCCGCTGGCCCCGGACCCTGTCCCCGGCCAATACCGGCAACTGCAACAGCGCATCGCTGCCGCCGCTGCCGACCTGTCCGACCTGCCCAAACCCCTGGGCCGACAGGCAACGCGCCGTGGCCTGGCCCACCGCCAGCACCGTCTTGTGCCGCATCATATCAACCAGGTCCGGAAACAGGTCGCAGGCATGGACAACGGCATTTTTGCTGATAAAAATGATGATTCCGGCGCGCGCAAGCCGCTGCCTGTTTGTCTCGGAACACACGTCCTCGCGGACGGGACGGATGACCAGGGTCGGCAACACCAACGGCGCGCCCTTGTTCTGCTCGATCAGCCGGCAGAGTTCACCCGCCTGCTGCACCGGACGGGTGACCCAGATCGTTTTTCCCGACAGTTTTGCCGCGTCAACCATTACTTTTCATTGCCTCAGCGAGGATCGCGTCGGCGCCCTGCAGCAGCAATTTTTCGGCCAGTTCATGGCCGAGTTGCGCGGCGTGGCGCGGCGCGCCGCTGAGACTGTCCTGCACTACCCTGGAACCATCCGGGTAACCCACCAGCGCGGTCATGGACAAGGTCGCGCCGGACAGGCGCGCATAGCCGGCAAGGGGCAGGTGGCAGCCGCCGTACAGTTTTCGGGACAAGGCCCGCTCCGCCTCCACGCAGAGCCGGGTCGGTATGTGGTCCAGGGGTGAGACCAGCCGCGCGACCCGCGCATCGTCCGCGCGGGTCTCGATGCCCAGCGCACCCTGCCCGATTGCCGGCAGCATCTGCGTGGTATCCAGGTAAGCGCCGATCCGGTGCGCCTGCGCCAGTCGCTTCATCCCCGCCGCAGCCAGGATCAGCGCATCGTAGTCCCCGTCATCAAGCTTTTGCAGCCTGCTGTTGACGTTGCCGCGAATATCCCGCAGCGACAACGCCGGACGGGCGGCCTTGAGTTGGCATTGCCTGCGCAAACTGGAGGTGCCGACCCGGGCGCCGTCCGGCAATTCGTCCGGGGAGGCATAGCGGTTCGAGACAAAGGCGTCCCTCGGATCTTCCCGTTCCATGATCGCAGCGATCTGCAACCCCGGGGGGAGGTCCACGGTCACGTCTTTCATCGAATGCACGGCCAGGTCGGCCTCATCATTCAACAAGGCCTGTTCCAGTTCCTTTACAAACACGCCTTTTCCACCCATTTCGGTCAACGGTTTGTGGATAAACCGGTCGGCCAGCGTCTTCACGGTCTTGATTGTCACGTCCAGGCCCGGCTGCGTCTCTTCCAGGCGGGCGCGCACGAAACGCGCCTGCCATAACGCCAGCGGGCTTTCTCGGGTAACGACACGAAGGCTTGCAGTAACCATGAATGAGCATACACTAGTTCCAGGTGATATTATCATGTTCAGGGCCAGTACTCTTTCAACTTGATTTTGACCTGTTCAGCGGGCCAGATCAGTGAGCCAGATCAGTGGGTCGGCAAGCGGGTGAGTGCAAGGCGCTTGGCGCCGAGAATGGCGAGTACCGGCGAAATTTATCCAACCTGACAGTACATATTGATGAAACTGGGCGTAATCATGGATCCCGTTGCCGGGATCAAGGTCGAAAAAGACACCACCCTGGCGCTGTTGCTGGCAGCCCAGCGCCGGGGCTGGGAGCTGTACTACATGGAGATGAACGACGTTTACCTGAGCGGCAACCGCCCGCGCGCCAACGCCCGTGTCCTGACCGTTGCGGATGACGCCGCTGACTGGTACCGGTTGCCGCGCCGGGCGGAACTGGCGCTGCCGGAACTGGACGTGATCCTGATGCGCAAGGACCCGCCGTTCAATATGGACTACATCTACATGACCTATATCCTGGATCACGCCGCGGCAGCCGGGACATTGGTGGTCAACGCGCCGGGGGCGCTACGTGACGTGAACGAAAAAGCGTTCATTACCCGCTTCCCCCAGTGCATAGCCCCCACCTTGATCAGTCGCGACCCGGCGCAGTTGCACGCGTTCATTGACCGGCACGACGAGGCCGTGCTCAAACCCCTGGACGGCATGGGCGGCGCCTCGGTGTTCCTGGTGCGGCGCGCGGATGCCAACCGGAACGTCATCGTGGAAACCCTGACCCGGAACTCGCAACGCTTCATCATGGCGCAGCAATACCTGGCAGCCATCGAACAGGGCGACAAACGCATCCTGCTGATAGACGGGGAACCGTATGACCATGCCCTGGCGCGTATCCCCGGGCGCGGGGAGATACGCGGCAACCTGGCCGCCGGCGGCGCCGGCAAGGGGGTGGACCTGAGCGCGCGGGACCGTTGGATCTGCGCACAGGTGGGGCCCGACCTGCGCGCCAGGGGACTGGTGTTTGTGGGGTTGGACGTCATCGGCGATTACCTCACCGAGATCAACGTCACCAGCCCCACCTGTATGCGGGAACTGGAACGTATTTACGACGATGATATTGCCGGCAAGGTGATGGATTGCATCGCCGCCAAGGCAGGGGAGCGGTCTTGAATCCCTCCGCCGCAGCGCTAGCGGCGGCGCGGCAACTGGAATTGTCCCTGGCCGCCGCACGCGTGCTTAAGCCAGCGTTGACGTCCGCCGACCGGCTGAGTTTCACCTTCTGCCTGGCCCTGCTGTTCCATGCCCTGGTCGTGCTGGGGATCGTGTTTGCGCCGCAGGACAAGGCCAGCCCGCGTTACGAGTTTATGGAGATTACGCTGGTGCAACAATCCAGTGAGCCGCCGGAAGAAGCCGAGGCGTTGGCCCAGGCCAACCTGCGCGGCGGCGGGGAAGCCGCCGCCGTGTCCACTCCCGCGCCGCCCCCGCAACCGCGCCCGCAGCAGCCGGTAGAACAAGGCGAGGCGAGGGAAGCGGCGGAACCGCCTTTACCCACACCCCCGCCGCCGACCGCGGCGCCCGAGCCGGTACCGAACACCGTCGAGCAACTGGCGGTTGCGGCGGAAGCAGCCGCAACCGCGTTGCAGGAACCCCGGGCCGAACCCAAGCCGGAACGCCCCAGCGCCTCCGAGCTGGTTTCGGACAGCCTGAAGCTGGCCGCGCTCAGTGCCAAGGCGGAGCGCAGGATGGAGACCTCGGCAAACAATCCCAACAGGACGTTCATCTCCGCCAACACCCACGAATACAAGTATGCGGCCTATATGGAGGCCTGGCGCGCAAAAGTGGAACGCGTGGGCAACCTGAACTACCCCGAAGAAGCCAGGAAACACAAGATCTCCGGACAACTGGTGCTGGACGTCGCCCTGAACCCGGACGGGAAGATAAACCAGATCACCATCCGCCGCTCTTCCGGCCACAAGGTGCTGGACGAGGCCGCCATCAGGATCGTCGAACTGGCCGCGCCGTTTGCGCCGTTCCCCGATGACATTCGCAGGGAAACCGATATCCTGCATATCAACCGTACCTGGCAGTTTATTGACCAGAGCGGGTTCAGGTAAAGATGCATGGAAACCCGTCCGGTTGGCTATTTTGCGCCGATCACGATACTATGACATTATGGTTTCCGTTCTTTCATACATTCACGGGCTGGTACTCTTTCCGGTTCATGCGCACCGAGGCAACCCATGCAGTTCAGTAATTTAAGCAACCAGTTTCTCATCGCCATGCCCAGCCTGAGGGACCCCAATTTTTCCCAGACGGTCACCTACATCTGCGCGCATAATGAGGATGGCGCCATGGGTCTGGTGATCAACCGCCCGGCAAACTGCGAACTGGGCGAGATCCTGACGCAGATGGAGATGTCGCCGGACGACCGCGCCATTGCCAAACTGCCCGTCTACCAAGGGGGACCGGTGCACACCGACCGGGGGTTCGTGCTGCACGAACCGGACAGCCGCTGGGACTCGTCGATCCGCGTCAGTGACGCCCTGGGCATTACCACGTCGCGGGATATCCTGCACGCCATCTCGGAGAATACCGGGCCGGAGAACTTCCTGATTGCGCTGGGTTACGCCGGCTGGACCGCCGGACAACTGGAAGAGGAAATAAAGGAAAACACCTGGCTTAACGTATCCGCCGACCCGGAGATCATCTTCAACACCCCGTGCGAGCTGCGCTGGACCTCGGCCACGGCCTTGCTGGGCATCGAACACCACCAGCTTTCGACCGGTTGCGGGCACGCCTGAGCCGGGAACCCCGGGCCAACAACGTTGTCGCGTCCCACCACCCTGCTGGGTTTCGACTTCGGCACAAAACGGATCGGCGTGGCGGTGGGCCAGACCCTGACCGGCACGGCCACGCCGCTGGAGATCGTCACGGTGCGTAATAACCGTCCGGACTGGAACCGCATCGGCGCGCTGATCGGCGAGTGGCAACCGCAAGCCCTGCTGGTGGGCGATCCGTTGAATATGGACGGTAGCAGGCAAGCCCTCAGCAAGGCCGCCGACGCCTTCGCCCGCAAACTGCACGGGCGCTACCGGCTGCCGGTGCTGCGCGCCGATGAGCGGCTGACCAGCGTGGAGGCCGAGACCCGGCAACCAGCCGACAAGCCCAGGGACCACGTCGCCGCCCAGGTGATTCTGGAAGGCTGGTTGCGGGATGTCGGGGAAATCTGATAATGGTATAATGGCTGGGATGCCGCGTAATAACCTTGACGTACAACGACTGATCCGGACCATGAAATCCGGCCTGGACCAGTATTTACAGGAACGCAACAGAACCCACCCCCTTTTCGTCGGCATCCACACCGGAGGAGTCTGGGTGGCGCAGCAGTTGCACGACCTGTATCAGGCCTCCCAACCACTGGGCAAACTCAATATTGCGTTCTACCGGGACGATTTCAGCCGCATCGGTCTGCATCCCCGGGTGACCCCTTCCAGCCTGCCCTTCGACGTGGCTGGCCGGCACGTAATTTTGATCGATGACGTGCTCTATACCGGCCGCACCGTGCGCGCGGCGATGAATGAACTGTTCGACTACGGCCGCGCCGCCAGCATCTGCCTGGCGGTACTGGTGGACCGTGGCGGCAGGGAGTTGCCGGTACACGCGGACGTGGCCGGCATACACCTGGACCTGGCGCCGGAGCAGCAGGTCAAACTGTCCGGTCCGGACCCCCTGGCGCTGGAAATCACGACCACGGCATGAGCGCGCACGCCATACAACTGGACCGGCACGGGCGCCTCAGGCACTTCCTGACCACGGAAGGACTCAGCCGCGACATCCTGACCAGTATCCTCGACTATGCCGAATCCTTCGCCGGCGTAAGCGGGCGCACGGTGAAGAAGGTGCCGCTGCTGCGCGGCAAGACCGTGGCCAACCTGTTTTTCGAGTCCAGCACCCGCACCCGCACCACCTTCGAACTGGCGGCCAAGCGCCTGTCCGCGGACGTGCTGAACATCAACATAGCCACATCTGCCACCAGCAAGGGGGAGTCGCTGCGGGACACCTTGCATACCCTGGAGGCCATGCACTGCGACCTGTTTGTGGTGCGCCACGGCAACAGCGGCGCCGCGCATTTCATCGCCGGGCAGGTGGCGGACGACGTGCACGTGATCAACGCCGGGGATGGCCGCCACGCCCACCCGACGCAGGCCATGCTGGATGTTTTCACCATCCGCCGGCACAAGCCTGCGTTCGAGTCCCTGCGCGTGGCCATTGTCGGCGACATTGCGCATTCACGGGTCGCGCGTTCGAAAATCCACGCCCTCAATACCCTGGGGGTGAGCGAGATCCGCGTCATTGCGCCCAAAACCCTGCTCCCGGTAGATATCGAGAGTCTGGGCGTCAAGGTGTTCCATGATTTGCAGGAGGGGCTGCGTGACGTGGATGTGATCACCATGTTGCGCCTGCAACGGGAACGCATCAGCAACGCGGTGTTGCCCAGCGAGGAGGAATATTTCCAGTGCTTCGGCCTGACCGAGGCGCGCCTGGGCATGGCCAGCCCGGATGTGATCGTGATGCATCCGGGCCCGATCAACCGGGGGATTGAGATCGATTCGCAGGTCGCGGACGGCACGCGTTCGGTGATCCTGCAACAGGTCAGCCACGGCATCGCCATCCGCATGGCCGTCATGGCCATGGTCACGGGCGCCGCGGGGGAGGGGGCGGACTGATGCGCATCATCATCCGTAACGGCCGCCTGCTCTGTCCCGCGCAACAGCTTGACACTGTGGGCGACCTGTACCTTGCGGATGGCCGCATCGTCGCCGCGGGTACGCCCGTGCAGGATTTCAGCGCTGATCTGGAGATCGCGCTGGACGGCCAGTTCGTGTGCCCGGGTATCGTTGACCTGAGCGCGCATACCCGCGAGCCGGGCTTTGAGCACAAGGCGACCATCGCCTCGGAAACGGCGGCCGCGGTGCGCGCCGGGGTGACCAGCATGGTGTGTCCGCCCACGACGCGGCCGGTGACGGACAACCCGGCCGTGGTGGAACTGGTGCGCCGGCGTCAGGCCAGCCTCGGGCAGACGCGCATCTACCCGCTGGGCGCGCTGACCAGGGGCCTGGACGGGCGCCAGTTGACGGAAGTGGCGGCCCTCAGGCAGGCCGGCTGCGTGGGCCTGTCCAATGCCGACCAGCCGGTCGTTGACACGGAGGTGCTGCGCCGTGCGTTTGAGTACGCGGCCGGTTTTGACCTGCCCGTGTTCATCCACCCGGAAGACAGTTACCTGAGAAACCAGGGCGTCATGCACGAGGGAAAAATCAGCACGCGCCTGGGTCTGCCCGGCGTTCCGGAAACCGCCGAGACCATCGCCATCAGCCGCGCCCTGCTGCTGGTCGAACAGACCGGGGTGAGAGCGCATTTCTGCCGCCTGTCCTGCGCCCGCAGCGTGGAGTTGATCGGCGCGGCAAAGGAGCAAGGCCTGCCGCTCAGCGCCGACGTGGGAATCTGTTACCTGTACCTCACCGAGACCAACGTGGACGGCTTCAATGCCCAGTGCCACCTGTGGCCGCCCTTGCGCACCGATCGCGACCGGCAGGCGCTGCTGGACGGGCTGTGCAGCGGCGTTATCGATGCAGTCTGTTCGGATCACCAGCCCCACGATGAAGACGCCAAGGCGGCGCCGTTCAGCAGCACCGAGGCCGGGGCATCGACACTGGAGGCGTTGGCGCCGCTGGCCTTCAACCTGGTTGCCACCCGCGCCTTCAGCGCGCCGCAGATCGTTGCCGCACTGACCTGCCGGCCGGCTGCCGTCGTCGGCATCAACGCCGGGACACTGGCGCCCGGCGCGCCCGGCGACCTGTTTATTTTCGATGATCGCCAGCAGTGGACGCTCACGGCGGCGGCATTGACCAGCGCCGGTAAAAACACGCCGTTCGACGGTTGGGAGATGTGCGGCCGGGTCACCCACACCATGATTAACGGCAAGCCGGCGTTCGTATATGAATAGCCCGGCGCGCCACCCCGCCACCCGCGGCACCATTTTTGTTGAAGATGCCGCGCTGGTGCAGCAGCAGGCGCTGGCTGCCGACCAGTATTTGTTACGCCTGGCTGCCGGCGCCAGTGCGCAGCAGGCCCGGCCGGGAAGTTTCGTCCACCTGCGCTGCCATGATGACCTGCCCATGCGCCGGCCCATGTCCATCATGCGCGCCGACCCCGACGTCGGCTGGATAGACATACTCTACAAGGCGCATGGACGGGGCACGCAAAAACTGGCCGGCGCCAGGGCCGGCGAGCGTATCAACCTGCTTGGCCCCATCGGCACACCGTTCAAACTGCGCGACTACCGGCGCTTCCCCCTGCTCATCGGCGGCGGCGTTGGCATTCCCCCCATGGTGTTCCTGGCCGAGCACCTGATGCAACAGGCGCCCGCAGTGACACCGTTGGTGATCATGGGCTCGGAGATCCCTTTTCCGTTCCAGCCAAAGCCTTCAAGGATCATGATAGACGGCATCCCCGGCGCGGCGCTGGCCTGCATGCCGCTGCTGGAGGACTGGGGCATCGCCAGCCGCCTCACCAGCAAACAGGGTTATCCCGGCTGTTACGATGGCTTCGTCACCGACCTGGCGCGCGCCTGGCTGAGCCAACTCGGCGCGGCACAGCGCGAGCAGGTAGAGATATTCAGTTGCGGCCCCACCCCCATGCTGCAAGCGGTAGCAAGACTGGCCGGTGAATTTTCCCTGCCCTGCCAGGTCTCGGTGGAAGAATACATGGCCTGCGCGACCGGCGGCTGCGCCGGCTGTGCCGTGCCCGTCTACCGCAACGGGGAAACCTCCATGCAACGCGTCTGCGTGGACGGCCCGGTATTCCAGGCCGAAGAAATATTTCCTGAAATGGTTAACAACAACCAGAAAAGTGAAGAATAACAACCAGTTTTTCCACCACCATTCACCACCACGACTGTTTGCCGGCGCACCTGTTATTTTTTTATCCTATTGTTTTACATGATTTTTATTTGATTTTCCCAAAAATTTACGATTCTGGCACGGAACCTGCGTCATATATGGCAAGAACGATAACCCTTACCATTAACCAACTTGGAGACATATAATGAACTGGCAGACTCCTGAATACAGCGACATCCGCTTCGGTTTCGAAGTTACGATGTACATCAACAACAAGTAATAATCCATTACGAGTTGTATAAAAAAGGGCCGCAAGGCCCTTTTTTGTTGCCTGCGCGCCGGCTATCCATGCCGAAAATTTTCATATAAACCCCCTGTTCAGGCCCCTCCACACACCCAATCGTTGCTCAAGCAACCTTCCCGACCTCGGAATTGAGAAAACTCGTTTATTTGTTGCACAATATGGTCTGTTCGTGCTGACAGGCAGCGAGAAGTCTTGTTTCCAAGACAGTAAAATGGTATTCTTGTCGTTGTATTTCTGACAAAATGACTGACGCGAGACAGCACATGCACAGCCTTCCTTCCCGCATTATGAAACATGCCGAGGCGCTTCCGGAAGCCACTCCCCTGTGCCCTGGCAGCCTGCTCCACCTTGGCAGCCGAGCGGCAGTTGACCAGGCCCTGTCGCGACTCGCTCGTTCACGCAAACTGTTGAGGATCTGCCAGGGTGTATACATGCGCCCAATCGAGACCCGTTTCGGGCAATGTGCGCCGAGCATGGACAAAGCGCTTGCCACACTAGCGGCCTTGTGGGGTGTAACCATCGTGCCAACTGGCGGCTCCGCTGCCAATTGTCTAGGCCTGACAACACAAAACGTGGTTCGCTCGGTTTATCTGACCTCAGGACCCAGTCGCCGCCTGCATTTCGGAGCGCACCCGGTAGAACTGCGCCACGCGCCACGCTGGCAATTGATCGCGCCATACCGCAAAGCAGGACAAGTCATCCGCGCCCTGACCTGGCTAGGCCGTGAAGAAGTAGAAGACGCTCTGGATGCGGTTCTTCCTACGCTTTCCGCAGGGGACCTGGAGGAGCTTTCCGCCGCGCGGGCCGTAATACCGATATGGATGGCGGAACCGCTGAGCGCGCGTCTCGCGCATGGTTGAAATGCTTTACCAGAATCTTTCGGCCAATGAACGCCGGTACGCTTTGAGAGTTGCTCAAGAAAAAGTCCAGTATCCGGTATTTCTGCTTGATAAAGACATCTGGGTTGTGGCGACGCTCAACGCCCTGTTCAATACGCCTTTCTCGAAACACCTGATCTTCAAGGGAGGGACGTCATTATCCAAAGTGTGGCGCGCAATTCGTCGTTTTTCCGAAGATGTCGACGTTACCTACGACATCCGCGCCTTCGCGCCGGATCTGGTAGCAGGTTCAAACGACGAAGCACTACCCCCGACGCGCAGTCAGGAAAAAAAGTGGACGCGTTTGATACGGTCCCGACTTGCTGAATGAGTCCGGGACCAAGCCCGTCCCGTGGTCGAAGAGGAGCTTGCGCGAAGCGGATTTGCAGTAGAAGTTAGTGCCAACGCCGATTGTCTCTTTGTCCACTATGAACCTCTTTTCAAGGGGACCGATTTCATGCGTCCCGAAGTCAAGGTCGAGTTTGGCGCCCGTTCTACGGGAGAGCCGCACAGAACGCATCCGGTCTTGTGTGATGCAGCGCCGCACATGCCCGATATCGTCTTTCCCGAAGTCAGCCCTACAACCATGCTGGCGGAGCGAACTTTCTGGGAGAAGACGACCGCTGCTCATGTTTTTTGCCTGCGGGAAAAACGCCGGGGAGAACGCCAGTCAAGGCACTGGCACGACCTGGCGCGACTCGATGTTGCCGGTATTGCGGAAGACGCACTTGCCGACCGTGAACTCGCACTTTCGGTTGCCCGCCACAAGGCAATATTCTTCTCCGAGAACGACGCCCGCGGCAACCGGATTGACTATCAGGCAGCGGTCTCCGGCAATCTGCAGATCATACCTTCCGGCGCAGCGTATGCGGTACTTGCCGACGATTACGAAAGGATGCTGGCTGACGGCATGTTGCTTGATGAAAATGAACCTTTCGATTCACTGATGGAGCGTTGTGCCTCTATTGAGGCGCGGGCCAACGGTGGGTATGACGATGCTTAATCTCGATTGTTTCAATCCGTCATAACCCAGTCCCGCATAATACGGTTTCCCGGCAATAATTCCGGTCGTCCGGTTTGATCATTAATCCATTCCATCAATAAACGTATCAACATACGACACGATCCGGCCAATGATGTGTTCGCCAACTGAGCGCCGTTCTCTGAGCCTGGGTTGCTCGTCCATGGTCCGGATTACGTCAACAGGCAAGGGTGTTCTACCTGTAAACAGGTAATTATCGATCACCTTGTCTAATCCACCCCTGTCCAGTCCTTCATCATCGCATAGCGTTTGAAGTGCTTGTTCCCGTTGTTCTGATATATAGTTATCAAAGGTATCCCTAACATCTCCGTCCTTCGGTATCGCCGGCACGTGTTCTTCGATGAAACGTTGTATCAGTTCTTTCTTGCTGCGCAGTTCAGGTTCACTCTCCAGCATGCTTATAATGGCCTGCACGTGTCGGTGGTATTCGTCCGGTTTGGTCTTACGCATCCTGATGACCAGATCAAGGATGTAGCTAACGTTGATGTTGTCCCGATGGATCAGTTCTACCTCGAAGTCGATATCGTCCAGTATGGATATTTTCTCCTTCTGCCTGTCGGATTTTATCTTGTCGTTTAAATCAAGGTACTTACTCTTATAGTCCTCGAAGGTCTGCTCTTCCATAGCCAGGTCTGCAAATTTGAATTCGGTGAAGGTGACCAGCACGTTCATGAGACGCAAGAGATTCCTGAATGCCTTGATGAAGGCAAGCTGATCTTCCTCCCTTTGCAGTTCGTCAACACCGTCTATCGTCGTTGCAATCTCAAGCAGTTCAGCCACTGCGTCATTGAACAGTTCGACGTATTTCTCATAAGGCTCAAGGGCGATGGTGTCAACCGCATCCTTGTCGGCAAACAGTGCGACTGCTTCGTCCGTAGCCGGTTTCAGGTTCCGGTAACATACGACGTTGCCGTGTGACTTTTTCGACCCCAGGATACGATTGGTACGGGAGTAGGCTTGCACCAGTCCGTGGTATCTCAGGTTCTTGTCCACGTAAATGGTATTAAGCCACTGGCTGTCAAATCCCGTCAGGAACATGTTGACCACCAGCAGGATATCAATGCCTTTGCCCGTGTTTCTGTTTTTCTCCCAATACCTGACCCGTTTGCCGATATCCCTGTAATAATCGTAGAAGGTGTCGGTGTTATAGTTTGTGCCGTAAGCCTTGTTGTAATCCCTTATACAGTTCTCCAGCCGGTCCCGGCTATGTGGAACAGAGTACTGGTATGAACTGTCAGCTGGGTAACCGACCCCGTAGGCTTGCACGTGGTCCCGGATCTGATTCTGTCTGGCCCGATCCTGTGCATTCCCCGGCTCTGTCGACATGCCGGTGAAATACGCATCCAGAGCGCCGCCCGCGTCACTGTCATCCTCATTGGCCTGATAGGAAAATATCGTTGCCACATTGAGGCCATGCTCACCGTTCTCCTGTTTCAGCTTGAACAGTTCGTAATATCTCAGCAGGGTCTTGATATCGGCAACGCAAAATATCGCGTTGAACACGCGATTATGGGTCTTGCGGTCGTGGTGCGCGATGATGTGATCGACAATACCATTCAACCGTTCTTCCGCTTCCAGCACCTCGGTTGTGTTTATCGCCTCGACCTGGATATCCGCTCTGGTATTCTCTTTGTCCTTGAAGGTGCGGATATATTCGATGGAAAACCGGAGCACGTTCTCATCGTTAATCGCATCCGTGATGACATACTTGTGCAGACACTCGCCAAACAGGTCTGTTGTGGTGCGTCTGCCATACTCATTGGTCAGTGAATTTTCGGCAAAAATGGGGGTGCCGGTGAACCCGAACATCTGCGCTTTGGGGAAGTAGTCCCGGATGCGTTTATGAGTTTCGCCAAACTGACTGCGGTGACATTCATCAAAAATGAATACCATGCGCCTGTCTCGCAGCGTTTTCATAGTGGTTGCATGTCGGCCCTTGTGGATGGCGTTATTCAGCTTTTGCAACGTGGTGACAATCAGCTTTGTATCATCACCCAGCCGCTGCACCAGTGTCCGGGTGTTACCTGTCGGGTCAACACTATCTTGTTTGTAGCTGTTGAAATCCTCAATGGTTTTATAATCCAGGTCCTTCCGGTCCACAACGAACACAACCTTGTGGATGCCGGACGTGCCGGTCAGGATTTGCGCCGCCTTGAAGGACGTCAATGTTTTTCCGGAACCGGTTGTGTGCCAGATGTAACCGAACTTGTCGGTCGTTTTGACCCGCTCGACAATGGCCTCCACCGCATGGTACTGGTACTGGCGCAGCACCATCAGTAGCTTGTCGGTATCGCTCAACACAATGTATTTTGTGACTAGTTTTGACAACTGACACGGCTCCAGGAAAACGTCGGCAAACTCGCTGAGTTGTGTGATGCGCCGGTTCTCCTTGTCGGCCCAGTAAAAAGTTTGCTTGAAGTCGCGCTGCTTGACCGGGTTGTTGGCGTAATATTTGGTGTTGGCACCGTTACTGATGACAAACACCTGGATGTACTCGAACAACCCCCATCCTGCCCAATAGGAATGACGCTGGTAGCGGTTGGTCTGGTTGAAGGCTTCTTTCAACTCGAGGCCGCGACGTTTGAGCTCAATCTGAGCCAAGGGCAGGCCGTTGATGAGGAGGGTCACGTCATACCGATTCTTGTAGCTGCCCTCCATCTCGACCTGTCGGGCGACCTGAAACTCGTTCTTGCACCAGTTGATCTGATCGACAAGTTCGAAATACCCGATCTCCCCATCGTCCCTGTTGTAGTCCAGCTTGCTTCTCAGCCTTTCGGCTTTGTAAAAGATATTCCCTTTGGAGATGGAAACCAGGATGTCCTGAAATTCCTTCTCGGACAAAGTGATGCCGTTATGTTTCTCCAGTTGTGTTTTCAGGTTCCGGACCAAATCGTCTTCATTCCGGATGCGGACTTTTTCGTAACCCAGCGTCTGCAGTTGGGCAACAAGCTCTTTTTCGAGGACGGCTTCTGATTGGGCGGCCATGCAGGTTATTCGCGTTAAATGAACATCTGCTGCAGGAGTCCCTGCTTGAAGGTTCGGGCCTGTTCAATCTGCCCTGCCACCAGTTCTATTTTCCTGTCGATGGCGGAGAAAAAGTCGGCGATTTTTTGTTGTTCTTTTATACAAGGTACTGGAAGTTCAATCTTTTTCATTCGCCCCGCCGAAATTCCCAACACTTTTGTACCATGCGCTATTCTCCTGATCTGTTGTTTAACGACATTCGAAGCCATCATGTAGGCCCCATAACCTACATGAATCCGATCAGAGTCAAGGCGCGCCAATAGAGTGTGGAGTCCAGACAATACCCGCTCATTGTTCAAATCTATAAGCTCGATGGTTTTGCCAATGCCAGTGTAGTCTTCGGAGGCATCGGCTATAGCCAAATCCCCTACTTTGCAATAGCTGGATGCTGAAACCTTACTGAGGTCTATATCGGGATTTAAAACTGGAACCTGCTCTTCTTTGATTTGGAATCCGGCCTTATACCTCGTATGAATGTCGCCATAATGAATATTCCGAACTGATCCACTCATATAATTTAACTTGTCCCTTGAAAACGAATTGGTCGTTTTGAACGAATATAAATTGCCGAATTTGACTATCTCCCAATCTGGATAATCCCTCCCATCCTCATCCTTGAACCGGATTTCCTGACCGAACAGTTTTTGCATCATGCCTTTCTTGTACTGTTCCAGCAGGGATTTCTTCCGGTTCAGTTGCTCGATTTTGGTATCGACTGATGACAGGAATGCCGCGATTTTTTGTTGTTCGAGTATATGGGGCACTGGAAGTTCAACCATTTTCATTCGCCCCACTGAAATTCCCAGCACTTTTGTCCCGTGCGCGATTTTCCTGATCTGCTGTTTAACAACACCTGAAACCATCATGTAAGCGCCATAGCCTATATGAAGCCTGTTAGAAGCAAGACGAGCTAACAAAGTGTGTAATCCAGATAAAACCGCTTCATTGTTTAAGTCAATCAGTTCAATAGTTTTGCCAATGGCGG
>LXNI01001100.1_pt1 | contig 25895 bp, 21 predicted proteins | sample 809091 | NCBI WGS metagenome assembly LXNI01 (sample SAMN04870527, study PRJNA318959) | sponge metagenome | biome: 01000161; feature: marine sponge reef; material: water | host: Sarcotragus foetidus | place: Greece: Milos, Mediterranean Sea | collected 2013-05-29 | depth 5-7 m | reverse complement strand
GGGCTGATCGAGACGGCGCCGCGCAGATGGGGGCCGTGGCCGGGCATGCAGCTGAAGTCGGGGGCCGCGTCGAGCGCCAGGTTCACCTTTCCGGAGGAGCCGCGGAAGCGGTAGTTGCGCACGCCCTGGACTACTTCGCCGGGGAGTTCGGCCTCGTCGACCAGGTCGAGGAAGGTGCGGTGGGGGTCGAGGCTGGACGAGACCACCTTCGCGCGCAGTTCATCCCCATTTTCGAGCGCCACGCCACCCACACGCCCGTTCTTCACCAACACCCGTGCCACCCGCGCATCGGTCCGAATCTCGGCCCCCGCCTCGCGCGCCGCCGACGCGATCGCCTGCGCCACCGCTCCAGTCCCCCCCTTCGCGAATCCCCACGCCCGGAAGTGCCCGTCGATCTCGCCCATGTAGTGGTGGAGGAGGACGTAGGCCGTCCCCGGCGACCGCGGCCCCAGAAAGGTGCCGATGATCCCGCTGGCGGACAGCGTGGCCTTGAGCACGTCGGTCTCGAACCACTCATCGAGGAAGTCGGCCGCACTCATGGTCATCAGCTTGACGAGGAGGTGGAGCTGGTCCGGTTCTAGGCCGAGGAAATGTCGGCCCAGGCGAAGCATGCCGGAGATGTCGCGCGGGGCCAGTTTGGCCGGATCGGGCGGCACAATGTCCAGCAGGTACTTCACCGCGCGCGCCATGTAGAAGAGGGAGCGGCCGTAGTCGTCGTAGGCCTCGGCGTCGCGCGTCGAGAAGCGGGCGATTTCGCGCCAGGTGCGGTGGTGATCGGCGTCGCGGTAGAGACGGTCGCCGTCCGGGAGCGGGGTGAGGGTGCTCTCGAGCGGCAGGATGGCGAGCCCGTGGCGGGGGAGGTCGAGTTCGCGGATGATCTCCGGGCGCATCAGGCTGACGACGTACGAGAAGACGCTGTACTTGAAGCCGGGGAAGATCTCCTCGGTGACGGTGGCGCCGCCTACGAGGGGGCGCGCTTCCAGGACGCACACGTCGAGGCCGGCGCGGGCAAGATAGGCGGCGTGGACGAGGCCGTTGTGGCCTCCGCCGATGACGATGACGTCGTATCGCTTGGCCATGGGGTCAGCGCCTGTCGTCAGGCCTTGCCCGTCCGGCGCCTCGCGGCTCGGGCGGCACGGACGGCTTCATCCACGGACTGCCGGGATTCCGGAATCGGCGGCTCCTTGTGAAATCTTTCACAAGCCGGGCCTTCGCGGGTAGCTGGTCATGGCGTCAGGTCTTCTTTCGCGGGGGATCGAAGAACGGCGTCTTCACCACCCGCGCGGGTACCGTGTGCCGCACGAACTCCACGGTCAACTCGAACTCGACCCGGCGGCCGGGCCGCGCGAAGCCTCGCCGAATCGTTGCCAGCGCGATGTACTTCTTCAGGATCGGTGAGAAGGTGGAACTCGTCACATAGCCGACCTGCTTGCCGCGCGCGTAAACCGGGACCGCGTCGCGCGAGGCCCGCCCCGCCACCAGCGGGGGCAGCCCCACCGCCGCGAAGCGCTTCTCGATGTGCGGCCAGTCGACCTCAAGCCCGGCCAGGGCCCAGTCCGACGGCTTCGCGGCTTCCCGCTCGAGCGCCCGGCTGCCCACGAAATCGCGCCCCGCCCGCACCTGCACCGCCCACCCCAGCCCCGCCTCGTACGGCGACGACTTGCGCGATTCGATCAACGCCGTCCACGCCGAAACGTAGTCCACATCCTTCAGCAACAACCCCGCCTCGATACGCGCCACGTCGAGCGCGTCGAGCCCGGCGGGCGCGAGACCGTAGCCGCGCCCCACCTCGGCCAGCGCATCCCAGACCCCCAGCGCATCGTCTGAACCCACCCATATCTCGTACCCCAGATCCCCCGTGTACCCGGTGCGGGTGACGGTGACCGGGGCCGCGCCGATGATCCCCTCCGCCAGCCCGAAGAAGGGAAGTGCGGTGACGTCCGTCCCCGTCACCACCTCCGTCAGAATCTCCTTCGATGTGGGACCCTGTAGCGCCAGCGCCGCGAGCTCGAGCGTGATGTCGCGAACGCGCACATCCATCCCCAGCGCGCAGTCCTGGAACCAGCGCAGAGACGGATCCGCGGAGGTGATGCGGAAGGTGTTCGCCCCCATTCGCTGGACGGTGCCGTCGTCGATCATCTTCCCCGCCTCGTCGCACCACGGCGTGTAGAGCACCCTTCCCACCGGGCAATCGAGTGCGTTGCGGGTGACCACCCGGTCCACCAGAGCGGCGGCATCCGCGCCGGAAACCTCGTACTTGCGGAGTGGCGAGACGTCGAAGAGCGCCGACCCGCTGCGCACCGCATAGTACTCGTATTCGTGGCCGGGCTCGTAGCTGAGTGCGCTGGCGTACCCGGACCAGTTGCGCCAGCGGCGGCCGTGACAGAGGGGGGCGGTGCGGGGGTGGAAGGGGGTCTCGAGGAGCATGGGGGAAGTTATCAGTCCGTGGACAAATCCGCGTGAACACCGAGAGCGGCGAGGCGCTGGGGCGGCAAGGTGTTAGTCCACGGGCCCTTTGGCCCTTCGCCGAATGTCTGTCTCCGCAATCGTTGAAACTCTGTCTGCATTTGCGTTGAAATCTTGTCTCTGTAGGCGTTGAAAACATGTCTCCGGGCTGTTAGTCTCCTTCATCACGGCAAGTTCACCATTGTCATCCGGCAGGGTTCAGCATGGCATCCAGCGCCGACAAGGAACAAGACGAAGCCACCGAGTACAGGTCCCGGCATGAGTCCGCGCCGTCGCACGTACCCGAGATCGAGCACTACACCCACCGTGTCGCCGAGGAGGAACTGAAACAGTGCTTGGCGGCGGCCGGTGCGGTTCTGATCGAAGGCCCGAGAGCCTGCGGCAAGACGGTGACCGCCCAGCAGCAAGCCGCAAGCGAGGTCTTTGTCGAGGTGGACCGGAGGGCCCAGGACATGATCGCGGTCAGTCCCGACCTGGTGCTCGAAGGGGCTGTCCCCCGGCTGATCGACGAGTGGCAAACCGCCCCGGTGATCTGGAACCATGTCCGCCGAGCCGTGGATGGGCGTCGCGGAAAGGGCCACTTCATTCTGACCGGATCGGCCGTTCCACCCGATGACATCACACGCCATACCGGAGCCGGCCGAATCGTCAGGCTGCGTCTGCGGCCCATGTCGCTCTTCGAACTGGGCTCCAGCACCGGCAAGGTGTCGCTGCAAAATGTGCTCGGAGGAGTGTCCGTACACCATCCGTCGGTCGACCTGTCCGTGCGGGATCTCGCTCGGCTCGTTTGCGTCGGCGGCTGGCCGGGGCACCTTGGGTCCTCGGTCGAAGAGGCCTTGCGAGTGAACCGGGGCTATGTGGACGACATCTGCCGTGCCGACCTCCAGCGGGTCGACGGCGTCCGCCGAGACCCGGACCGAGTCCAACGGTTCCTCCGTTCCCTTGCCCGCAACGTCGCGACCTCCGCGTCTCTGGCAACGATTGCGCGCGACGTTGCCGGTCCGGAGAGGGCCTCGATCACGGGCCACACCGCCCGCTCCTATCTTACCGGCCTCGAACGCCTCATGGTTGTGGAGGACCAACCGCCTTGGGCGCCCCATCTGCGGTCCCGATCACGGCTGCAGGTCTCCCCGAAGCGTCACTTCGTGGATCCCTCCATCGCAGCGGCGGCGCTTGGCGCGGGCCCGGAACACCTGCTCCGGGACTTCTCCTGGTTCGGTCTGCTATTCGAGTCGATGGTGGTCCGGGATTTGCGCGTTTACGCCCAGGCCATGGGCGCAAGGGTCTACCACTACCGCGATCACACCGGCCTCGAAGTGGACGCCGTGGTCGACGCCGGCCCCGGTCACTGGGCGGCCTTCGAGATCAAGCTCGGCCTGAGCCGGATCGACGCCGCGGCAGGCTCGCTGCTGAAGTTTGCGGATCGGGTCGATACGAGCCGATGCGGTGAACCCGCGGCGCTGGGCGTCATCGTGGAAAGCGGGTTTGGGTACGTCCGTCCGGACGGGGTGAGCGTGATCCCGCTCGGAGCGCTGGGGCCGTAGCTCCCCCTACACCATCCCCCCCACCACCCCCAGCAACCGATCCACATCCCCCTGGTTGTTGAACATCCCCACCGCCGCCCGAAGCAGCGCCCCGTCCTCCTGAAACGTCACCGCCACCCCCTCGTCGCCCAGTGCGCCGACCAGCGCTTCATGATCCAGCCCATGGTAGAAACTGACGATCGCCGACGGATTGTCCGGCGGCGTGAACATCCGCATCCCCAGCGCCTCGGCGCCTTCGCGCAGCTTCCCGGCCAGCGCATGCGTGTGATCCGCGATCCGGGCGACGCCCACCTGCCCCAGAAACTCCAGCGCCGCGTCCATTGCGGTTACGGGTCCATAAGCCGGATTCGCGTACTCCAGCTTCTCGGCGCTCGTCTTGAGCCGGAAACGGTGGCCGGGCAGCGATTCGGCGACCTGCTTGTGCCCCCAGCGGTCCGAAGTCATCCACTCCAAATGCTCGCGGCGCACGTAAAAGGGGGCGCAGCCGAAGTCGGCGTGCAGCCACTTGTAGCCGTTGCCACAGGCGAAATCGACATTTTCGTCGTGAAGGTTGGTGGGGAAGGTCCCCCACGCCTGGATCGCGTCGGCGTAGAGGTAGGCGCCGTGGGCGTGAGCGAGATCGGCCAGGGGGGGCAGGTCGTAGCGGAATCCGTTGCGGTTGGACACCCAGGCCACACTGATGAGGCGAGTCCGCCCGTCGGTGCGCGCGGCAAAGTCGTCGACGGTGACGACCCCGTCCCGCGCGGGAATGATCCGCAGTTCGACCCCGGCCCGGCGCTCCAGCTCGCGGTACAGCACGAAGGTCGTGGTGAAGTGCAGTTCGTCGACCACCACATTGTCGCCCTCCCGCCAGTCCATCGCGCTCACGATGATGTTCTCGGCCCCGCTCGTGGCGTAGAGGAAGGCGAGTTCGTCCTCGTCGGTCCCGAAGAGCGAGGCGAAGCGGGAGCGGGCGCTGGCAATGGCCTCGCGGCCCGCACTGGTGTTGCGCCTGAGCATCTTCTCGTCCGCGTAGCCACGCAGGGCGTCCCGGACGGAGACCGGCAGCGGCCCCACGGAAGCCGTGTTGAGATAGGCGAGTTCGCCGGTGACCGGGAAGTCGCCGCGAATGCCGAGCGGGTCGTCCGCTCCAGCAGCGCCTCCGATGTCTCCCGCGTCGTCGTTTGCCGTCCCCTGGCCGCATGCGAGGCTGGCGGCGGCGGGAATTGCGGCGACCCCGGCGGCGGCGGTCGTCTTCAGGAAACCTCTGCGTGTCAGTCGGGCCATGGTCTCTCTCTCAGTCTGTTGCGATGTAAAGACAACTTTACATTATGTAATGTACAGTATACTTTCTTGTCCTGGAGGCTTCGCGCTGCCGACCCCCCGGATCCCTCAGTTCCCCCGAATCACCCGGTACCGAACCACACTCTCCAGATCGAACTGGTCGCGTTCCGTCACCCACAGGTGCGTCATGCTGGCCTGTTGGATGCGCGACTGCGCCGGCAGGAGCAGAGAACCGATCGGGTCTCCAGTCTCGCTCAGCACGTGCACGGGCGTTCCACTGTCCGTGCGGCGCAGTACCACCCAGATCGTCCCGTCGAGACCGAGCGTGACATCGGAGGGCGGGTACACGGCGGGCGCGAGTTCGCGGGCCCGGGCTCGGACGCGGCGGGCAACGTTGTTTTCCGGGCCCATCTGGGCGATGCCGCGGTCCATTGCCGCACCGGGAATCGGCTCGCCAGGGTACGCATAGGACCGCGAGAACACCGTGTCATGGGCCGGGCGGACCAGCGTGAGGCCGTAGGTAGGGTTGAGGGTCGATTGATCGGTCGTCATCAACAGGAACCGGCTTCCATCCGCTGCCACTTCAATACGCGGCCGGAACACGAAGGGAACCACCTTGCCGAGGCCGGCCACAGCGAACGTCCAGTGTTCATCGTTCGGAGGCGTGGCGACAACGCGCGGTTGCCCGTCACGCGACACCCCCAGAATCACTGGCCGCCCACCCGGCTCGCTCCTTCCGCCGGTTGAAACAACCAGTAAGGCCTCCCCGATTCTCCCACCATCGGCATCTGCAGCAGCGGGAATGAAGCGCCCGAAAGTGCTATCCGGTCCCGCAGCACCGGGTTCCGGCCCAAAGGACCGGGCAGCCTCCGTGCGAACCAGAGTCCCATCCGTCAGCAGGTACGTTCCGCGGGCCAGTTCCACATCCCATACAACCAAAGTGTCCGCAGCCCAGAACACGGTACCCACAAATTGGAACTCTCCGGGCCCCTCTCCCCTCCTCCCGAACGTGACCGCCAGCGTTCCCGCCGAGTCGTAGATGCGCACCCGGTAGTCCCGCGGCTCCAGCACGACGATCTCACCCTCCGGCCCGACGTGGACTCCCCCGACCACGGAAAAGTCCTCGACGTTCGCATCGAGTCGCAGATCCTCGACGAGCTGCCACTCGGCATCCCCCGAATCCCCCGTTTGCGAGGGACCGTCCGCCGGGCCCGTGCAGGCACAGCAGATGGTCGCGCCCCCGAGCAGGACGCGCGCGACGGACTGCCGTGTCAGCCTGTTCTTCATCTTGTCCTCGATCCAATCCCGGGGATCACATGACTGGTCCAAGCTATCGCGACAGCCGCCCGCAATACCAGCCAATCCACCGATTGGAGACCCCCATCACCCGCGCCTGCCGCGTGATGGAACGAACCTCGTCGCGGGTCATCTTGACCTCGGTGCGCAGCACGTCCGGGTTGTTTCGGCTGACGGCCAGCGTGCGGATCGCGAAGAAGAGCGGAAGCAGGCAGAAGAGGCGGACGCGATGGTGGCGGCGGGGGATGAGGCGCACGTATTGCCGCGCCGCCGCGAGGTGGCCGTCCGCCTTCCCGGCCAGTCTGGCCAGCACCTCCATGGCCGCCGCGAGGTTGGACGGATCGAAGATTGCGTCGGGGGATTGCTGTCCTCCGGGAACGAAGCTCCGGGGGACGTATACCCAACCCCTGCGCGGGTCTTCGTGAAGTCCCCGGATCACGTTCACGGTCTGCAGGGCCAGGCCGAACTCCTGCCCCAACCTCATCATCCGGTCCCCGCTCTTCGAGAGGCCTGAGAGTCGGAGCACAAAGAGTTCGGTGAGGAGCAGTCCCACCCGTCCGGCCACCTCGTGCATGTAGTCGTCCAGATCGGCCTCGTTGTGGAAGACGGATCCGCGCCGGGTCCAGCGCGCCATCCCGGCGGTCGATTCCCGCACCCGCCGCACCACGATTTCGCGTGCCCGCGGTCCCATGCGATCCAGTCCCTCGAGCACGGTGGCCGCGTGGCGGGCCACGAGGGCGTCGGGTGTGTCTTCGCGGGTTTCACCGAGGCGTTCGACCACCGTCGCACGTTCGGCGTCGTCGGCGAGAGCGCGGCGCCAGTCGTCCAGCAGGGCGATCTTGGCGTCGTCAGGGAGGACCTCGCTGTCCTCGAGGTGATCGGATACCCGAAGGAGCAGGTAGGCCAGCGTGATTTCCCCACGCAATGGCTCCGGCAGCAGGTCGATTCCTACTCCGAAGGTGCGGCTGGATCGCAACAGAAGCTCTTGAAGGGTGGCCATGCCGCGAAATAGTCGGAGCGGGGTCGGGCGGCGTCAAGTGGGGAGCGGGGCCGTGCGTGGGGGGGGGGCGATGTGGTCACCGGCGGCTGCCTGCGTTTCACCGGTTCGGATGGCTCGGATCGTGCCCCGAGTTTCTACGCGCGGGGTGGCCCAGTTCGCAAATGAAACGGTGACCGCCACTTACGGTCAGCCGTTTCGTGGAGCATCCAGCCGTGGGACGCCCTTGTGCGACGGGCGAATTGTCCGAATAATCCATTGTTCTTACCGCACGTTGGCTGATGGCAACCGGACGATTGGTGGTTCCTCAGGCGACCCGGAATTGTGGTAACCATTTTTCGACCATCGTATTTGATGCACACTGCCCAATCATCGCCCCAACTGGACGGCTGCCCGGCCGGTCCGAAATCTCCCCGCTCCGCGGGTGTTCAATCAGGCAGCCCGCATTCTGACGACGCGCCCGATCCTTCCTCCTTTCCGGAGCCTCCCGGGCCAAGGGGCCAACGACTGCGCAACCTGACGCGCAGGGTTCGCGGCACCGCCAGCTTCTTCGAGGATCTTCGCGACCGCTACGGCGACGTCGTGGGGTACCGGATCCTCGGCAAGCGATACTGCCTGCTGTTCAGGCCCGACCTGATGGAGGAGGTGATCGCGCAGGAGCGGACCTCGTTCCGCAAGGGGGCCCTGGAACGAAAAGTGATGGAGAACGACTGCATCATCACGGCCAACGGCGCGGATCACGAGCGTCGGCGCAGGCTGGTGCAGCCCTCCTTCCGGCCCCGTGCGCTCGAAGGGTACACCCGCCACATGGTGAGCGAAGCTGTCCGGTATCGCGATTCACTTCGGGATGGTGAACGGATCGACATGGAAGATCTGGCCACCGACCTGTCGCTCGCGGTTGCTGGCAGGAGCTTCTTCGGGAATGATCAGCCGGTCGGCACCCGGCTCATGAAGGACTTTCTGGCCGGCTACAGGTGGATGTTCGTGCTCGCCCACTTCCCGTTCGACAAACTCGCAAAGGCTGTTCCGCTTCCGCGGACCCGTGCCGCCAAACACCACATTCACGAACTCGACAGCCTGGTCTACGAGACCATCGACCGTGCCCGCAAGGATGGCGACCGCAACGACCTGGTCTCCCACCTGGTCACCGCCTGGGACCAGGATCGTCCCAACCGCGACTTCACCGAGAGCGAGCTCAAGGACGAGATCTTCGCGATACTCATCGCATCGCACGTCACCATCGCGGCCACGCTGACCTGGACCGTCTACCATCTGAGCCGCCATCCCGCCGTGCGCGAGAGGCTGGAGCAGGAAGTTGACGAGGTGCTGGGTGGCCGACTGCCCGGATTCAGCGACGTTCCGGCACTTCCCTACACGCGGGCGGTTGTCGACGAGTCGCTTCGAATGACGCCGCCGGTCTTCTACCTGGGCCGAATAGCGGCCCGTGACCTTGTGATCGGGGGCTACCGCATCCGCGAGGGCACCATCGTGCAACTGTCCACCCGGACCCCGATGTACGAGGAGCAGTACTTTCGGGAACCGGATCGCTTCATTCCCGAACGATGGTTGGAGGAGCCGCGGCCGAAGCTCCCTCGTCTGGCCTATGCCCCGTTCGGGACCGGCATCCGGTTCTGCAGCGGGTTCAGATTCGCCCTGCTGGAACTTGTCCTGGCCCTGGCGGTATTCGGACGGCGCTGGCGGTTTGACGTTGTCGATCCGGGTTTCCCGCCCGTTACCGATGTCTTCTCCTACAAGTGCCGAAATGGCTTGCCCGTGGTCGTGACGCAACGGGAAGGCCGCGCGTAAGCCGGGCGCGAGCGATGGCGCGAGTTCGAACCGCCCTGGTCACCGGCGGGAACGGCTATGTGGCATCGTGGATCGTGCAACAGTTACTATGGTCCGGTATCGACGTGCGTGCCACCGTTCGCGACAGGAAGGATCGCACGAAGACCCGGCACCTGCGGTCCATCGCATACGATACACCCGGTACGCTGTCCCTGTTTTCCGCGAACCTGCTCGATCGCGACGGCTTCGACCGTGCAATGGCGGGGTGCGACGTGGTTTTTCACACCGCTTCACCACTCCGGGTCCGCGGCGTAAGAGACCCCGTTCGCGAGCTGATTGAGCCGGCGACCACGGGGACGCGGAACGTCCTCATGGTGGTCAACCGGACACCCAGCGTAAAGCGGGTCGTCCTCACCTCCAGCATCGCGGCGATATACGGAGACGCGGCCGACCTCGCTGCCACCGGGAATGGCTGTTTCACCGAGGAGCACTGGAACGAGACCAGCAGCGAGCGCCACCAGCCGTATGCCTACTCCAAGACCCTGGCGGAACGCCTGGCCTGGAAGATGGCGGACGAGCAGGACCGATGGGATCTGGTCGCGGTCAATCCGGGACTTGTCTTCGGGCCCGCCCTCAGCCCGCACACCAACTCCGAGAGCGTCCGGATCATGCGTGATTTCGGCACCGGCTACTACAGGCTTGGCGCGGCGAGGTTCGAGTTCGCGATCGTCGATGTCCGGGATGTGGCGGAGGCCCATCTCCAGGCGTCCCGGAATCCAGATGCCAATGGTCGCTATATTGTTGTCAGCGAGACAATGAGTCTGTTACAGATTGCCCACATTCTGCGGAGCAGCTACGGCGGCGATTTTCCATTTCCGCGCCGGACCCTTCCGAAAATGATCGTTTCCCTGCTGGCGCCGCTTCGAGGACTTCCCCGACGCGTGATCAAACGAAACGTCGGCTACCCGCTGAAGTTCGACAACCGACGTGCCAGGTCCGGTCTGGGGATCAGTTTTCGACCCGCCGCCGAGGCCATTGTGGATCACTTCGGCCAGCTTCTTGAAGACGATCTGGTTCCGTCCCCCACGAGAATGACCCGCCGAATCCGGCACGCGGCGGAGGTCAGGTGACCACCTCCGCCCCCCCGGGTCCCAGTGGCCGCCGATTCCGCCACCTGGTGGCCCGCCTCCGGGATTTCCCGCGATTCCTGGACGGGCTCCACCGCGAATACGGCGCCATCGCATCCTACCGACTGCTGTCCCGCCGGTTCTGCGCCGTCTTCGATCCCGACCTGATTCGCGAAGTGCTCGTCCGGAAACGTCTCTCCTTCGCCAAGACGGTTGCCTACAAGGACATTCGACCAGTCAGGAATCCAACGCTCCTGACCGGGGATGGGGACGACCACCGCCGCCGCCGCAAGCTCGTTCAGCCGTCGTTCGGCAAGAAGGGGATGGACCAGTACGCCGTGATCATGCTCGAGAAGGCCAGGCTCGCGCAGAACGGCTGGCGAGACGGTCAGGTGATCGACGCCAGCGCGGAGATGCATCAAATCGCGATCAGCGTCGCCGTCGAGTCCTTCTTCGGGAGAGACATGCGCGTCGAGCCCGGAGTGGGGAAGAGCGTGGTGGAGGCCATGACCTGGGATTTCGGCCTGGGCCTCCTGCCCTTCACCGGAGTGTTGAGGCGGCTGCCGTTCCCGGCGAATCTGCGCGCCAGGCGCGCGTGGGAGGCGGTGGACGAGGTGATCTTCGAGGTCATCCGCAGAGCGCGCGATCCGTCGCAGGACCGGGCCGACCTGGTCTCGCTGCTGGTGTCGGCCGAGGACTCGGAAGGCATCGACCGTCCCTTCACCGACGACGAGATTCGCGACGAGGCCCTGATCCTGCTCATGGCCGGCCACGAAACGTCCGCCACCGCGATGACCTGGTGTCTCTACTACCTCATGCGGCATCCCCGCGTGCGCGACCGGCTCGAGCAGGAGGTGGACCGGGTCGCTCCGGATCGTCCCCTGGCCCCGGCCGACTACGACCGGCTTCCGTACGCGCGGGCCGTCTTCAACGAGGCCCTGCGGCTGGCGCCACCGATCTACTTCGTGGGACGCGAGGCGCTGGAAGATTGCACCGTCGGCGGTTACCTGATTCGCAAGGGTACGATCGTCCAGCCCTGCATCCGCGTGGTTCACTGGAACGAAGCGCACTTCAGCCAGCCGGCGGATTTCAGGCCTGAACGCTGGCTCACAGAGCCGCTGGAACACCCCCGGCACGCGTACCTTCCATTCGGATTCGGTGCGCGCATCTGTATCGCGTGGGGATTCGCGACGATGGAGGCCGTCTTCGTGCTGGCGACCATTGCGCAGCGCTGGCGGCTCGAGGCAGTCTCCCGGGAACCGGCCCGGGTCGATTCGAAGGCCGTCTACGCGTGCATGGGGGGCCTGCCCGCCATTTCCAGAAGACGCTCAACCGCCGGGACCCGGCGATGATGCCCGGCAACGCCTCGAGCGCGCGTCCCGTCTTCATCGTGAGCACCGGCCGCTGCGGGTCCACGATGCTGTCGGACATGGTGCGTCTGCACCCACAACTGCTCAGCGTGTCGGAGTTCTTCGCGGCACTGGCCGCGGGCGATGTGCGCGACAGACAGGTGAGCGGTGAAGGCGCGTTCCGGCGCCTCGACACGACCCGTCCAGCCGCGCGCGCCTTCCTGAGCGCCGGATTGGAGGTGGACGAGTATCTCTACTCCCTGGGTCCGGACGCGCGCTACACCGCCGACACCGTCCCACCGATCATGGGCACCACGCTTCCGTACCTTACCGACGATCACGAGGAACTCTGGGATGAGTTGGCTCCGCATCTGAGAGCGCGCGGGTACGACAGCCTGCTCAGGCACTACCGCTTCGTCTTCGAATGGCTCACCCGCCGTTTCGGGAGTCAGGTGTGGCTGGAAAGGTCGGGCGGCTCGCTTCTGCTGGTCCGCACTCTGGCCCGCCGTTTTCCGGATGCGCGCTTCGTGCACGTTTTCCGCGATGGCCGGGACACCGCGATGTCGATGCGCGGGCATCACGCGTTCCGGGCGATGGCGCTTGCCGCACTGGCGACGCGCCGGCTCGGCCTCGACCCCTTCCGCGCATTCAACTGGCCCCCGACCAGTCCATGGATGCCTGCGGTCGCGCGCCTGCAGTTCAAGTTCTTCTCGGCCGAGCGCTATCTCAACACCCGGATTGGACTGCCCGCCTTCGGCTGGTTCTGGAGCGGGATGATCGAGCGGGGAACCGGTTATCTGGAGCAACTTGGACCAACACGCGTACTGTCTTTGCGTTTCGAATCGATGCTCGAGTCACCGCGGGAGGAGATCAGCCGCTTCATCGAGTTCGTCGGCCCGGAGTTCGCGGACGCCTCCTGGCTGAAGAAGGCGAGCGAGCTGCCCCGGCCCAGGCCGCCGAGCTGGACCCGCCTGTCGCCCGAGGAACACGCCACGCTCGCGGAGGCGTGCGCCCCCGGCCAGGCGATTCTGGGATACAGCGACGGAATGCCTGCGCATCCCGGCCACTCGGCAGCGGGAAAGCGTCAATGATCCCCTCGGCGTCAGGGATCATCCCCACGGTTTCGAGCGGAAGGCTTCCTCCGCCTCTGTCTCCCGAGCGGGTGCGGATTGCCCGGGAACTGCACGGCGACGCCCCTGTCGACCGATACATGAAGCACCTGGCCATCGGTGACCCCCTGGCCGACGCCGTGGTCGCGCACTTCGACGAAGTCTCCGAGGGACGGGCAATCCGCGTGCTGAACCGTGTGCTGAACCAGGGCGTGGAATCGGTCAGCGATCCCCCACCGGAGTTGGCGGCACTTGTGGAACAATTGAATCACGTTCCCGACTGGGTGGATTGGCGTGAAATGCGGCACGCCAGCAAGCGCATCCTCCAGAACGGCCTCCTGACCGGACTCGCCTTTGCCGCCTACGCGCTGCCCCACTGCTATCTCGCCACCACCAACATGCCCCTTGCTTTCACGGGCCGCCTCCTGGGCGAGACCGCCCTTCGTTACGGCAGAACCGTGCGCTTCGTCATCGAGTCGTTCATGCCGGACGGCCTGAGGCGCGAGGCGGACGGTTTCCGGATGGCCGTCATGGTTCGAGCGTTCCATGCCCGTGTGCGCCGCGAGATCCTCAATTCGGGACGGTGGGACTCGAAACGCTACGGAGTTCCGCTGAACCAGTCACACATGGCCACCAACACGATCTTCTTTTCCCTGTACGTGGTCGAAGGTCTGAGACGCCTGGGCGTGCGGCTGACCCGCCGTGAACGAGAGAGTGTGATGCTGACCTGGCGCTACGTCAGCTACCTGCTCGGCGTCAATGACGAGATCGCCTTCCAGTCCGAAGCGGAAGCGCGTGACCTGGCCGAGGTGGCCTTCAGCCTTGAGCTCGAACCTGACGAGACATCGAAGAAACTGTACCGGTCCATGATCGAGGCCGGTCCCGGGTACATGCAGATTGACAGCGACCGCCTTGCACGGGCGTTCACGGGGGTGGTCCGGCCCATGTCACGGCACCTCCTGGGAGATCAGCTGGCCCGGCAGCTGGGATTCTCCGGCCCCAAGCACCATGTGCTGTGCCAGGGTATCAAGGCCTTCATAGGTCTGTCCGAACGTATGCCGTGGCTGCTTCCCAATCGCATCCGAAACTACATGGGCGTGGAATTCTGGCTCAGTACGGGGCTTTATGGACCCGATCTGGAAGACAGCGGCTCCGTAACTCTGAGCTGATGGCACCGACATTCATCGTCAGCACGGGAAGATGCGGGTCCACCATGCTGTCCGACATGGTCAGAAAGCACCCCGATCTTCTCAGCGTGTCGGAGTTCTTCACGTCGCTCACCAGTCAGGCATTTCGGGGGGGTCACCTGACGGGAGAGAGTGTGTTTCGGCGCCTCAACACCCTTTCCCCGTCGGGTCGCGCGCTGCTCGCCAACGGCCTGTTCGTCGACGAGTTCCTCTATCGGCTCGGTCCGGACGCGAGGTACCGGCCGGAAGAGGTTCCACCGGTGATGTGTGCCACGCTCCCGCATCTCAGCGAAGACCCCGAATCGTTGTGGGACCAGCTGTCGGCGTCCCTGCGATCCCGTGGCGGGGATTCACTGGCGGCGCAGTATCGTTTCGTCTTCGAGTGGCTCGCCGGCCACTTCGGCAGGAAGGCGTGGATCGAGCGCTCCGGCGCGTCGCTGCTGTTCGTCCCCGTGCTGGACCGGCTTTTCCCCGGCGCCCGTTTCGTCCATGTATTTCGCGACGGTCGCGACACGGCGATATCCATGCAGCGGCACCATTTCTTCCGACTGCGCGTCCAGGCCGCCGAGGTGCTGAAAAGGACCGGGCTCGACCCCTTCCATCCCTTCAACTGGCTGGGAACGAGCCCGTGGATGCCCTTCTTCGAGCGCTGGCGTTTTCGGTTCTTCTCGGCGAAACGTTACCGGCGCACAAGGATCCGCCTCAATTCCGCGGGCTGGTTCTGGAGCAGGATGATCGAACGGGGTTCACGGTACCTGGACGCGCTGCCGGCAGACCGGGTTCTGTCGATGCGTTTCGAGAGTGTTGTCGAGTCTCCACGCGCCGAGATGAACCGGTTCATTCGGTTCATCGGACCGGGGTTCGAGGATCGGCAGTGGCTGGAGGAGGTTTGCGGAATGCCCCGCAAGCGACCGCCGACCTGGCACCGGCTCGCCCCCGACGAGCGACAGAGCCTTTCGGCGGCGTGCGCCCCCGGTCAGAGAATCCTCGGCTATGACAACGATGTCGCTTGACGCTTGGCGGCGAGTGGGCCACAATGCGAACACAGTTTCCAGCCAACCGAGTCCAGAGGGGGCCTAAGTATGTCAATGCAAGTAAGTTGGAGCCGCCCGGCGGGCGTTCTCGTCGCGTCCGTGGCCGGTCGAATCGACAGTGGTAACGGCACGGCCTTCCACGCCGCGCTCAAGCATGGAATCGGGGAAGGTGAACGAACCCTGATACTCGATTGTCGCGACCTGTCGTACATAAGCAGCGCCGGCCTTCGCGTCCTGCTGGCCATGGCCAAGCGGTTTGGGGGGGCGGACCAGGCAATAGGGATTTGCCACCTTTCGGATTCGATCCACGGTGTCGTTTCAGCCAGCGGGTTCGACAAGATCATCCCGGTCCACGCGACTCTGGCCGAGGCCCTCAGATCGGTGCCCGGGTCGGACCATTCCGGTGAGCCCGAACCTGACGAGGCAGCCGCCGACCACTCGCAGAAAGCGGCACCAACCGCTCCGATCCCGATCCGCGATTCGATCAACTATGACACGGTGGGAGACAACATCGCGGATATCGCCCTCTTTACCGTCGAGAAGCACGAGTTCGCAAGCGGAGACCTTCCGCCCGAGGTTCGCGCCGAGGCCATGTCGGAGATCAGAGACAGGCTCTGGCAGGACGTGGAACGCTGGAAAGAACTCCGCAAGGAGATTCTCGCCGGGATGTTCCAGACCGCTGGCGCAACGCTGGGAGAGGTGCTTGAGCGGAAAGCCTGACATAGCGTGACGCAACCCGGGAAGCGGCCATGGCCCGTCAAGTGACCGAGCGATCCCGACCCCCTCTGCCCCCGGGCCCCAGGGGACGCCGCTTCCGAAATACCTTGGCCCGGCTGCGGGACTTCCCCAGGGTTCTGGACGGGCTGCACGGGGAGTACGGCGACGTGGTGTCCTACAATCTGCTGAATCGGCGATTCGTGGCAGTCTGCGATCCCGCCCTGGTCCGCGAAGTTCTTGTGACGAAGCAGCGGTCCTTTCACAAGACCTTCGCCTACAAGGACATGCGGCCGATTCGAAATCTGACCATCACCAGCAGCGACGGAGACGCCCACAGGCGGCGGCGCAAGCTGTTCCAGCCTTCGTTCGGCAAGAAGGGGATGGCGGCGTACTCGGAGATCATGGTGGAGAAGACGCACGCCATGCGGGAGCGCTGGAGCAACGGCGAGGTGATCGACGGGGCCAACGAGATGCATGAGTTGGCGATGAGCGTGGCCGTCACCGCCTTCTTCGGGCGCGACATGCGGGTCGATCCGAAGATCGGGCAGGCCACCGTGGACGGGTGCATATGGGATTTCACCCTTCGCTTTCTTCCCTTTACCCCGCTGCTCAGGGTCCTCCCCCTGCCCGCCAACCTGCGCGCCAGGCGTGCGTGGAAGGCCATGGACGAGGTCATCTACGAAGTCATCCGCAGAGCCCGCGACCGCTCCCAGGACCGGAGCGACCTGATCTCACTTCTTGTTCGCGCCGAAGACGAAGAGGGAATCGACCGGGCGTTTTCGGACGACGAGGTGCGGGACGAGGCGTTCGTGCTGCTCATGGTCGGCCACGACACGTCGTCCAGCGCGATGACCTTCTGCCTCGACTACCTGACCCGCAACCCGGCCGTGCGAGACCGGCTCGAGCAGGAAGTCGACGATGTGATCGGGTCGCGGCGCATCGAGCCCGAAGACAGTGGGAGACTGCCCTACGCCACCGCGGTCTTCCAGGAAGTGCTGCGACAATCTCCGCCCCTCTACTTCCTGGGCCGGGAAGCCATCGAAGACTGCACCATCGGCGGGTATTTCATTCCCAGGGGCACGATCGTGCAGACCTATTTCCGGTTGCCGCACCACCATCCCCAGTACTTCGAGTGTCCCGCGGAGTTCAAGCCGGAGCGCTGGATGAATGACGCGGAGTTGCGCCACATGAAGCAATCCTACTTCCCCTTCGGGTCCGGGTCCCGAATGTGTATCGCGTGGAATTTCGCCACCAGGGAAGCCGTCTACGCTCTCGCGAGCATCGTGCAGCGCTGGAGAATCGAGGCGGTCTCGCTGAAGCCGACGCAGATCAGTTCGGCCGGCGTCTATCGGGTCAAGGCGGGACTTCCCGTGCGGGTATGGGAGCGAAGGACCAGATGAACTCACTGCTCGCGGCCCTCGAATCGGAGGCCATCGAGATCATCCGCGAAGGCATCGCTACCGCCGCCCGCCCCGTCATGCTCTACTCCATCGGCAAGGACTCTTCCGTGCTCCTGCATCTGGCGCGGAAGGCCCTCTGGCCCGCCCCGCCCCCCGCCCCCCTCCTGCACATCGACACCACCTGGAAGTTTCGCGAGATGACCACCTTTCGGGACCGCGTCGCGGCCGAGTCCGGCGTCGATCTCATCGTCCACACCAACCAGGACGGAGCCGCCGCCGGCATCACCCCGTTCACGCACGGATCCGACTACTACACCGAGGTCATGAAGACCGTTGCATTGCGCCAGGCCCTCGACGCCGGCCGCTACGACATCATCTTCATCGGAGCGCGCCGTGACGAGGAAAAATCCCGCGCCAAGGAGCGCGTCTTCTCGCTGCGCAGCGCCTCACACCAGTGGGACCCCAAGGCCCAGCGCCCCGAACCGTGGAACCTCTACAACACACGCCTGCACCCGGGCGAATCGCTCCGCGTGTCGCCGCTCTCCAACTGGACCGAAGCCGACATCTGGCGCTACATCGCCGCGGAGGAGATCCCCATCGTGCCGCTCTACTACGCCGCCAAACGCCCGGTCGTGGAACGCGACGGCCAATGGATCATGGTGGACGACGACCGCATGCCGCTTTTGCCCGGCGAAGTCCCCGCTCAACGCCGCGTCCGCTTCCGCACGCTCGGATGCTATCCGCTCACCGCCGCGGTCGAGAGCGACGCGGACACCCTCGACGCGATCATCGCCGAGACCCTGGCCACAGACCACTCCGAACGCGAAGGCCGCCTCATCGACCACGACGGCGAGGCCTCCATGGAGCGCAAGAAGAGGGAGGGCTACTTCTGATGCCACCACCCCTTCGCCTCGTCCTCTGCGGCAGCGTGGACGATGGAAAGAGCACGCTGCTCGGCCGCATCCTGTACGACGCTCACCAGGTGTTCTCCGACGAGATGGACAGAGTCGCCGACGACTCCCGCCGCTACGGCACCCAGGGCCGCGCGACGGACCTGGCCCTCCTCGTCGACGGCCTGCAGGACGAACGCGAACAGGGTATCACCATAGATGTCGCGTACCGGGCCTTCGAGACGCCGCGCCGTCGGTTCATCGTCGCCGACGCCCCCGGACACGAGCAGTACACGCGCAACATGGCCACCGGCGCATCCACCGCGGACCTCGCGGTCGTCATGGTGGATGCGCGCAAGGGGATCCTGCCGCAGACCACGCGTCACACCCGGATCGTCGCCATGTTCGGCGTGCGTCACATCGTGCTCGCGGTCAACAAGATGGACCTGGTCGGATGGAGCTCCCACGCCTTCGAGGCGATCGCCTCCAGGCACTGGATGGTGACGGAGGAGCTCGGAGTTTCCGAGGTGCGGGCCATTCCCGTCTCGGCCCTCACCGGCGACAACCTGACCCGGCCCGCGACGCACGCTCCCTGGTACGCGGGCCCCACGTTGCTGGAGCATCTGGAGACGGTAGATATTGACCGCCCGCCCGCCCCTCAGCCCTTCCGCATGCCGGTCCAGTACGTCAATCGCCCGGACCCGGACTTTCGCGGGTACTGTGGACGGGTGGCGTCCGGCACGGTGAAGCCCGGCGACCGCGTCCTCGTCTCGCCCGCCGGGACCCGTGCCGAGGTAGAGTCCATCGTGGTCTGGCAGGGCACCCGCGAACGCGCGGCAAAGGGCGATTCCGTCACGCTCACCCTGAAGCCCGACGTCGACGTCGCCCGCGGGGACGTCATCGCGGGCGCCGACGAGCCGCTCGAGGTGGCGGACCAGTTCCAGGCGCAAATCGTGTGGATGGGCGACGAGCCGCTTGCGGTGGGGCGTCCCTACCGGCTGAAACTGCACACACGCGAAGCGGGCGCCGTCGTCACCCGGATCCGACACCGCGTGGACGTGTCGGATGGCGGGGAACTCGCCGCCGCTCGCCTCGAACTCAACGACCTGGGTGTGGTCAACCTCTCGACCGACCGCCCCCTCCCCTTCGCCCCCTTCGACCAGTCCCGCGAGCTGGGGAGTTTCATCCTGATCGACCGGGCCACTAACGCCACCGTGGGCGCCGGCACGATCACCTACCCGCTCATGCGCGCCGCCAACCTCAAGTGGCAGGACTTCGACATCGACGGCCACGTGCGCGCCCAGCTCAAGCGCCAGCACGCCCGCTGCCTGTGGCTGACCGGTCTCTCCGCATCGGGCAAGTCCACCGTCGCCAATCTGCTGGAAAGGCGCCTTGTGATCGAGGGCCGCCACACCTACCTGCTGGACGGCGACAACGTGCGCCACGGTCTCAACCGCGACCTCGGCTTCACCGACGCCGACCGTGTCGAGAACATTCGCCGGGTGGCCGAGGTGGCGCGCCTCATGGTGGACGCGGGGCTGATCGTGATCGTGTCCTTCATCAGCCCCTTCCAGTCCGAGCGCGACTTCGCCCGAGGCCTCTTCGAGCCGGGCGACTTCATGGAGATTTTCGTGGACGCGTCGGTGGAGGCGTGCGCGCGGCGTGACCCGAAGGGCCTCTACGCCAAGGCGATGAGGGGCGAGATCAGGAACTTCACCGGCGTGGACAGCCCCTACGAACGCCCCGAACGCCCCGATCTGCACCTGGACACCGAGGATCTCTCTCCCGAAGAGTGCGTCGAACTCGTCATGCGAAGTCTGCTCTGAGCGAGCGGCCCGTCAGCATGGGGACCAAACTCTCGCGCGCCCACAGCGTGACTTGCGAGCCGCCGCTCACCCGATAGGCAGGACAGTCCCCGGGTGGAAGGCCGCCCACGGCGCCCAGAAGGCGACATACGCCTCACTCACCGGTCGCAACCCGTCACCGCGGCCCACGAGCGCTCCCTCGACTGCCGTTCCGTCCACGGCCCAAACGGTTCCGGTCAGGTTGTCCCGTACCCCGTTGTCGGCCACCTCGAAGGTGGCTTCCCGCCCGTTGATGTAGGTGCGGTAAGCCATGGCGGCGCGCTTGGATCCGTCCCAGATGACGATCGTCGGCACGCCGTCATGGGTGGCGAGGAAGAACGCGTGATCCCCTGCGCGCTCCATCGCGGAAAACGAAAAGGCCTGGGGCGGGGCGCCGCTCGCGTCGGCGGGGAGTCCCAGCACCCGTTCCTTCGGAGGCAGACGGTCGTCGTCGAGAGGGATCGGAAAACCCTGGAAGTCGGCGTTGTCGGGGTCGTCGTAGTCTTCGCCGTAGGGATTGCGCACGTAGTATTGCCAGTCGCCGGGGTCTTCCATGGCCACCATCTTCGTATCGGGATGCAGTTCCATCCAGCCCGCCAACGTCATCTCCACCAGGGGCCGCCGTACCAGCTTCGTCCCCGACCGCGGCCCGCAACGCGCTTCCGCCATCATCTGCGGCCAATGGGACTCCTCGTCCTCATTGCGGTCGTACATGATGAGGTTGGCCTGGTACAGCAGGCCGGAGACGCCGAACTCCGCCCCGTCGACCCTGTCCCGGCTGAAGGCGAGGGCGGAGCCGGTCAGGGGGCAGTACGACACCGACAGGACATCCAGCTCTGTCGTGAAGTTCACGATCTCGTGCCGCCACATGATATTGTGGGGGATCACCACCCACTCCTCACCGACCCTCGCGGCGATGATCCGGTCGGTGTACCGCACATACGAGTTCTCGGGTATGATGGGATGGATCGGGACCAGGGGCGGATCGGAAAGCGCCGGTATTCCATCGCGTCCCAGCTGGCTGTCGGCGAGATACTCCGGGTCCAGGTCGCAGACGAGTTCGTCCACCTTGCCGGGCTCGGTGGGGCCGCCGGAGGGCCGGCAACTCGCCAAAAGGAGCACGGCCATCGCCGGAAGGAGTGAAGGGCGTCTCATTGTCAGAGTCGGCTGCTCCTGTCAGGATTGGATTATGAACCGTAGTCACATCACCCGTCCCTCGGCCAGTCGGGCCACTCCTGGTGGATGCTCACGCCGAGCGGCCTCGTCCGCAACGGGGGTCGTGCGGAGGCTTGTCGTGGCTTCTGGACTGCTTTGCGTGGCATGTATCCTCGCCGCCGAACCGCTGGCAGGCCAGTGGGGCCGGCGCTGGGCCCCGACCCGCAAGCCTTCGGAAGCCACCGAGCAGGGCGGCTTCACCTTCTGCCGCCTGCAGTATAACCGGGTGCGGGATGAGTGGCTTGGACAGGGCTGGAGGACGGACTACCCGGACGGAGACCGCAACCTGCCGCTCCGTCTCTCTCAACTCACAAAAACGGACGTCACGCGCAACGAGTGGGGAGACCCCTTCCACGCCGTGGTCCGGCTCCTCGAAGCCGACCTCTACGAGTGTCCCTTCCTTTTCGCGTCCGACGTGGGGACGATCGGATTGACGGCGGTGGAGACCGTGCGGCTCCGGGACTACCTGCTCAAGGGCGGGTTCCTGTGGGCGGACGACTTCTGGGGCAACTACGCCTGGGACAACTGGACGCGTGAGATGCAGCGCGTCCTCCCCGAGTATTCCATTGTCCCGGTGCCACCCGATCACGTCGTCTTTCACACCCTGTACACCGTCGACAGCATTCCGCAGATCCCGTCGATCCAGTACTGGAGAATGAGCGGGCGCCAGGGGACGTCGGAGCGTGGATCGGAGAGTGCAGTCCCCACCATGCACGGCATCATGGACGATTCGGGGCGGCTCATGGTCATCATGACCCACAATACCGACATCGCCGACGGATGGGAGCGCGAAGGCGAGGACGATGAGTTCTTCTATCTCTTCTCGCCCAACGCCTACGCGGTCGGCATCAATGTGCTGATCTACATGCTGACGCACTGACGGGGGACCGACCTTGAACGACTGGTGGGCCGAGGGACTGCTCTTCGAGAACTGCAACTGCACGGCGGTGTGCCCGGGCCACATCCACTTCAGCCAGAAGTGCACCCACGAGGTGTGTCACGGCTTCTGGGCCATCCGTTTCGAGGGGGGACGGGTGGGCGGAACCGATCTGGCGGGGGTCGACGCGGTGGTGGTGTACGAGGCGCCGCAGGTCATGGTCGACGGGGGGTGGCGGCAGCGGATCATCGTGTCGGACCGGGCGGACCGGGGGCAGCGCCGGGCCGTGGAGGAGGTCATTGCGGGGACGCGGGGCGGGCCCTGGGAGGTGCTGGCGCGGTTTGTGGCGGATGAGCTGCCGACGCTGAGCGCACCCCTGCGGATCGACGACGCGCCCGGGCGAAAGGCGGTGACCGTTGCGGGTCTCCTCGAAAGCACGGTCGAGGCGATTCGCGGCAGGAACCGGGAGGAACCGGTCACCTTCGCCAACATCTACAACAAGGTCCACGATTCCACGCAGGTGATCGCCCGTGGTTCGGCCCGATACGACGACAAGGAGATCGTGATCGACAACGAGGGGACCCACGGCCTCTGGTCGCGGTTTCGCTGGACGGGTCTGTGAGGCGTGGCTCCGCTGAGCGGTTTCGCGCCCCGCCGGGCGGCCCTTGAGCGGTTTCGCGCCTTGCCGGGCGGCCAATTGAGCGGTTTCGCGCCTTGCCGGGCGGCCAATTGATGCGGTTTCGCGCCCCGTCCGCTGGCCCATTGAGTGGTTTCGCGCCTCGCCCGATAGCCCATTGAGCTATTTCTCCGCCCTCGCCATGTGGATGGCGATGACAGCGGTGATGATGGCTCCGATCGTCGTGCCCTGGCTGCGTGCGCTGAGGCGGCAGGCCGCGGATCGGGACAAGCCCTCGTTCGTCATCCCTTTCGCCGTCGGCTACGCGGTCGCGTGGACGGGATTCAGCGCCGTCGCCGCGGGGGTCCACCTGGCTCTCGCCGCCTTCGAGGTCCCTGTTCCTTTCGGGCTCGACGCGCCGTACCACTCCGCGACCGCCCTGATCCTGGCCGGCGCCTTCCAGTTCACCCCTTTCAAGACCGCGTGCCTCTCCCGCTGCAGGTCGCCGGCGGGATACCTCCTCGCCCACTGGCGCAATGGCGCTTCGGGACACCTGCGCATGGGCCTCGGCCACGGTCTCGACTGCGTGGGGTGCTGTTGGGCGCTCATGGCCCTCGCACTGGTGGTCGGGATGATCGACCTCGTCTGGATGGGGCTGCTGATGGCGGTGATGGTCGCCGAAACGACGCTGCCCTTCGGGGCACGGCTGACCAGGCCGGTAGGAGCGGGGTTGGTGGCCGTTGGCTTGATGATTTGTATACTGTACATTACATAATGGAAACTTCTCATTACATTTACTACCTTTGCCCATGAGAGTCGCCCTCTTCGTCACCTGCCTGGCGGACCACTACTTCGCGGAGGCGGCCGCCGACGCCGTGCGGCTGTTGCGCCACCTCGGCTGCGAGGTCGCCTTCCCGGAAGCGCAGACCTGTTGCGGCCAGCCCGCCTACAACGCCGGGATGTCCCGCGAGGCGGCTCGCATGGCCCATCACACCATGGACGTCTTCGCCGACTGCGAGGCCGTGGTGCTTCCCAGCGGTTCGTGCGCGACCATGGTGAAGAAGTTCTACCCGCGCCTGATGGAGGCCGACCGTGCGGCGGAGGCGGCCGCGCTGGCCGACAGGTCCTTCGAGTTGGGCGAGTTCATCGTGCGGCGTCTGGGCGTGACGCGCCTGGGGGACGGGCTGGCGGGGCGCCGGGTGGCGCTGCACCAGGGATGCCATGCGCTGCGGGAACTGAGGCTGGAGACGGAGCCGGCCGTGCTGCTGGAGGGGGCCGGGGCCGAGGTCGTTCCGTGGGAGGCCCGGGACGAGTGCTGCGGCTTCGGGGGACTGTTCTCCGTCAAGATGACCGATGTGTCCGCGGCGATGGCGGACCGCAAGCTCGATACGCTGCCCCGCGTGGACTGGGTGGTGTCGGGGGATGGGGGATGCATGCTGCAACTCGATGGGCGGAGCCGGGCGCGGGGGGACGGGGTGGAGTTCGTCCACCTGGCGACGGCGTTGTGGCGGGGGGTGGATGGGGAGGGCGGGCGAACCAATGGCTGAGCGGGACAGTGGCGGAAGGCATGGGCGAAGCAATGGCCAGGCGGGAAGGGGACTCGAATGAGCGTGCGAATCAGCGAGTACGCGACCCGCTCGCGCGACGCCATCCGCGACCGGCCCGAAGTGCGGACCGCGGTCACTGGCGCCACCGTCGCCTTCGACGAGAAGCGGCGGCGGGCCTACGGCGAAGTGGATGCGGACGCGTGGCGAAGGTGGGCCGAGGCCGTCAAGAACCACCTCCTCACCCATCTCGACGACTACCTCGCCGAGGCGGAGGCACGCCTCGAAGCCAACGGAGCTCATGTCCACTGGGCGCGCGACGCCGACGAGGCCTGCGAGATCGTCCTCGCGCTGGCGTCCCGCCATTCGGTCAGGAGCGTGGTCAAGGGAAAGAGCATGCTCACCGAGGAGGTCAAGCTCAACCCGGCTCTCGAGCGTGCCGGCATCGAGGTCTACGAGACCGACCTCGGCGAGTACATCCTTCAGCTTCTGGACGAGCCCCCCAGCCACATCGTCGGCCCCGCCATCCACAAGACCCTCGAGCAGGTGCAGCATCTCTTCGCCGACCGCCTGGAGACGGACCCCGGCGGCGACCCCGACGAACTCGCCCGCGCCGCCCGCGACGTGTTGCGCGATGCATTCATCAACGCCGACATGGGAATCACCGGCGGCAACTTCCTCGTCGCCGAAACGGGCACGGTCGCCCTGATCGAGAACGAAGGCAACATCCGCTTGACCACATCGCTGCCACGGGTGCACGTCGCGCTCGTCGGGATCGAGAAACTGCTCCCCCGCATGAGCGACCTGGCAGGATTCCTGCAGCTTACCGCCCGGGCCGCGACCGGTCAGCCGATCGGGTGCTTCGTCTCGCTCGTCCAGGGCCCCGCGTCCGCCCCCGGCGACGACGGCCCGGAAGAGGTTCACGTCGTTCTCGTCGACAACGGGCGCACCGACGTCTTGCTGCATGAGCACGCGTGGGAAGCACTGCGCTGCGTGCGCTGCGGCGCCTGCCTGAACACCTGTCCCGTCTACCGCCAGACAGGCGGCCACGCCTACGGCTGGGTCTACTCGGGACCGATCGGATCGGTGCTCGACCCCGGCCTCCTCGGCCTTCACGAAGCCATGCCGCTTCCCTTCGCCTCGTCGCTGTGCGGCGCCTGCTTCGACGCCTGCCCGGTGCGGATCCCCATCCCCGAACTGCTCCTCTCGTGGCGCGAGGAGGCGCAACAGCAGGGTCTCACACCGTGGAAGGAGCGCGCGGCTCTGGCGGGACTGGCCACCGCCGCCACCCGTCCCCCGCTCTATCGCGCCGCAGGCAGGATCGGCACCAGGCTCGGCGCCACCCGCGCGGCCCGGAAACTCCCCATGCTGAGCAACTGGTCAAACGATCGCGATCTCCCCCGTCCATCCCCCCACACCTTCCGCCAACTCTGGCGCAGGGGGATCAAATGAGCGAATCCCCCACCCGGGACCGGCCCGAATCGCGCGGCGACCTCGGCGGCGCCAGAGCCCGAATCCTCGCGCGCGTCACCAAGGCGATCGCCACGCGCGGCAAGCTCCCCCACCCCGGCCGCCTCGAACCGCCCGCCGCCCCCGACCCCACCCCCGCCCCCAACCCGGCCACTCCCCCCAACC
>LXNI01001099.1_pt1 | contig 25897 bp, 24 predicted proteins | sample 809091 | NCBI WGS metagenome assembly LXNI01 (sample SAMN04870527, study PRJNA318959) | sponge metagenome | biome: 01000161; feature: marine sponge reef; material: water | host: Sarcotragus foetidus | place: Greece: Milos, Mediterranean Sea | collected 2013-05-29 | depth 5-7 m | reverse complement strand
GTGCTCAAGGAACTGCTGGACTACGACGACGACCGCATCGACCAGCTCCGGGCCGACGGCGCCTTCGGCTGACCGGCCAATTCGACCCCGCTCCAGCGTTTGACCCCCAAAGTGTCCGACGTTTAGGCTCCGGAGCGGTTACCGACCCGCCTGAGGGCCGGAAACGACACCTGGGAGTGCTCATGGCCTCATCCGTCCCCAAGACCCCGCCCCTCCCGCAGGTTTGGGCTGATCGCATTGCCGACACCCAGGCCGAGCTCGCCTCGGGCGGGTTCACGCTGGAGGGCATGCCCGGCTACGTCCCCGGCCAGCCGCCGAGCGTGGACACCTGGCACCACATGGACTACGTGGACATCTACCCGAAGATCTACGGCCGCGAGTGCGGCGCCAATGGCATCGGAAAGCTGCGGGAGGTGGCTCTGGTCAACATCACCGAGTCCGAGCGCTTCCCCCTCTACGACGACGACCCCGAGTACTTCCCGACGATGGGTCTCAGCCACGACGACCTGGACATCGGCCGGATGCGTGATCAGAGCCTCGAATACCAGGACAAGCTGGAGCAGGCCGGCGTCGTGGTGCACCGCATCGACTTCCCGCAGCCCGCGGTGGGCGCATTCGGCCCGATGCGGGGCACTTGGGCCGCCAACGAGCTGCTGGTCGTGCGGGGAGGTTCGATCGTCGAGAAGGTCGCCATCAGCCCGTTCGGCACCGGTCGGGCCGAGTACCTGGCGCTGTGGGCCTTCGCCTGCCTGGGAATACCGGTGGTGGCCACCATCACCGGCACGGGCGTCTGCGAAGCCGGGCCGTGCCACTGGCTCGCCGAGGACGTGTTCGTGGCCGGCCGGGGCCTGGCCTACAACTCGTCGGGCCTCGAACAGCTCGTCGAGACGGTGGCCCGATCGTCGGACCTGGACCCATCCGACATGACCACCCTGGCCATCAACTTCCCCGGCAACATCTACTTCAATCCCCGCACCGGCCAGTCCCACCATCCCGACATGTCGGTGTGCGCCCTCGATGTCGACAAGGTGATCTGCTACCCGCCCAGCCTCGACTTCCGGACCTACGAGTGGCTGCGCAAGCGGGGCTACAAGATGGTGACCGTCGACATCGAGGAGCAGCGGCTGTTCGCCCCGGCCAACGTGATGCTGATCGAGCCCGGCCTGGTGGTGATGCACTCCGAGGCGCCCGACGCCGTCGCCGCGGTGCGCAAGGCCGGCGTGGAGGTCATCGAGACGCCGTACTCGGAGTTCCTGCGCATCGGCGGCGGGCTGCATTGCTCCACGCTGCGGCTGCTGCGGGACAAGGGTCCGTACTCCACGGACCGGCCGTCATGAGCGGGGCTGCGACGGCTGTGATCCCAGGGAGGCTGCGACCATGAAGTTCGCTGTGTTCAGCCACGTCGCCGAGAAGGAGACGGCCAGCCCCAAGCAGCGCCTCGACGAGTTCGCGGCCGAGGTCCGCCTGTGCGACGAGCTGGGCTACGACTACTTCTTCACCACCGAGCACCATTTCACCGGACGGTTCTCGATGGCGCCGTCGCAGCCGGTCTCGCTCACGGTGGTGGCCCAGAACTCCGAGCGCATGCGCTTCGGCCCCATGGTGATCCTGCTGCCCATCAGCCAGCCGCTGCGGGTGGTCGAGGAGATGATCATCCTCGACCACATGTCGGGCGGGCGCCTCGAGATCGGGCTCGGCCGGGGAATCACCCCCCACGAGCACATCTCCTACGGCATCACCACCCACAGCGACGTGGCCCGGTTCAACGAGGGCCTCGAGATCGTGCTCAAGGGGCTCAACGCCGACGGCCCGTTCTCGTTCATGGGCGATTTCTGGCAGTACATCGACGTCGATCTGCCCTGGAGGCCGCTGCAGCGCCCCCACCCGCCGATCTGGGTGCCCACCAACACCCCGCAGAAGGGTTACGAGTACGGGCAGCTGGGTTTCGGCATCGGCGGATTCGGGGTGGTGGGCATGGACCTCTACGAGGTGGTGTTCCGCGAGTACCACCGGGGCTGCGACGACGCGGGCATCCCCCACGACCGGCGTCCCCTCACCTACCTGGCCTCAACCCTGGTGGCCGAGACCGACGCCGAGGCCGAGGAGCTGATGTACGACCACTTCCTGCGCCAGCTCGCGCTGTTCGAGGAGGAGCGGCGCCGGTCGCGCCGGGCGGGCGACTCCGCGGTCAGGCAGGCCACCAACGCGACGCTGGGCCGCCTGGCCGCCATCCGGGCCGACATGGACGGCTCCGCGGAGGGCCTCAAGTTCTTCCACGGCAGCCCCGACACGGTCGCGGCCAAGATCAAGCACCTCCAGGAGCGCCTCGGCGTGAACGTGTTCCTCGGGGAGTTCTCCTTCGGCGAGCTCACATGGGAGCAGGTGCGCCGCTCCCACGAGCTGTTCATGGGCGAGGTCGTGCCCCAGGTCGTCGGATCACAGGTGGCCGCGGCCGGATGAGCCTTCTCGAGGGTCGCAGCGCCGTGGTCACCGGCGCGGGCGACATCGGCGGCGTCGTGGCGCAGCGACTGCACGACCACGGCGCCAGCGTCGAGGTCTGGGACGCCTCCGCGGCCGCCCTGTCCCGTGTCGAGGCCGACGGCATCGGCGTGCGGCAGGTGGACGTCACCGACCGTGATGCGGTGACGGCCGCGGCCGAGGACGCGGTCGCGGTGGGGCCGGTGAACGTGCTGGCCAACACCGCCGCGGTGGCCCGCTTCGGCTCTGTCGCCGACCTCGATCCCGACCACTGGCAGGAGACGCTCGACGTCAACCTCACCGGCGTCTACCTGTGCTGCCGGGCCTTCGTCGCGCTGATGGCGGCCACCGGCGGGGGCAGCATCGTCAACATCTCCTCGATCGGCGGCCTCAAGGGAGAGCCGGACTTCGCCAGCTACTGCGCCTCCAAGTTCGGCGTGATCGGACTCACCCAGTCGCTGGCGCGAGAGGTCGGCCCGTTCAACATCAGGGTGAACGCGGTGTGCCCGGGCGCGGTCGAGTCGCAGATGAACACAGACACCATGGCCCGCGACGCCCGCCGGTACGGGATCACACTCGAGGACGTCGAGCAGAGGATCCTCAGCCGTACCGCGCTGGGCCGTCTCGTTCAGCCGGGCGACGTCGCCGACGCGGTGGTGTTCCTGGCGTCGGACCTGTCGTCGTGCATAACCGCCGAGTCGCTCGCCGTCACCGGCGGCATTTTCTAACAACCGATCGAACAAGGGGAGACGCCATGACAATCGACGTAGTCGGATCGGACGTTCCGACCATGCCGCCCATGCCGCCCGTCTATGAGGAGCGGATCGCCGAGATGCAGCGCCGGCTGCGGGCCGGTGAGTTCACTCTGGAGCAGATGCCGGGGTACATCAAGGGCCAGCGGCCCACCACCGATGTGTGGCACAACATCGACCATCTCGAGATCTACCCGAAGGTGTGGGGCCGCGAGTGCGGCAAGAACGGCATCGGCAAGCTGCGCGAGGTGGTGCTCACCGAGATCACCGAGGCTGAGAAGTTCCCGTACCACGACCTCGACCCGGCCTACTTCCCGCAGATGGCCGACGCCTACTCCAGCATCGACATCCCGAAGATGATCGACCAGAGCCTGGCCTACGAGGCTGCTCTGGAGGCCAACGGCGTGACCGTGCACCGGGTGGAGTTCCCGCAGCCGCCGGTCAGCGCGTACGGCCCGGCCAAGAGCACCTGGGCCGCGGCCGAGCTGTTCGTGCTGCGGGGAGGGTCGGTGCTGCCCAAACGGGGAGTCCAGCCCCTGGCCTACGGCCGGGCCGAGTACCTGGCGCTGTGGGCATGGACCCGCCTGGGCGTGCCCGTGCTGTGCGCGGTGGCCGGCACCGGCATCTTCGAGATCGGACCCTGCCATTTCCTGGCCGAGGACGTCTTCGTCTCCGGCAACGGCATGGCGTTCAACGACGAGGGCTTCGAGCAGATGAAGCCGGTGATCGCCCGCTCGGCCGGCCTCGACGTCGAGGACATGACCTTCCTACACATCGAGTTCCCCGGATCGAAGTACTACGACGCGCCCAGCGGCGTTGGCCACCACCCCGACCTGTACATCGCCCCGCTGGATCTCCGCAAGGTGGTGGTCTACTCACCGGGCCTCGACTTCGGCACGCTGGAGTGGCTGCGCAAGCGGGGCTACACCATCGTCGAGGTCGAGCACTCCGAGCAGGCCCAGTTCGCGCCGGCGAACATCCTGCCGCTGGAGCCCGGGCTGGTGGTGATGCACGCCGAGGCCACCGAGAGCATCGCCAAGGTGCGAGCCGCGGGGGTCGAGGTGGTCGAGGTCCCCTACTCGGAGTTCATGAAGGAGGGCGGCGGCCTGCACTGCTCCACCGGCCAGGTCTGGCGCGAGAAGGGCCCCTACTCCACCGACTGAGCGAACCGGACAACCCAGGAGGAACCGTGCCGAAGGAAGTCATCAACCCCGAGGGTCTGTGGGACTCCAGCAACCGCAGCTACAGCCACGTGGTGAAGGTAACCAACCCGCAGAGCCTGATCTTCGTGGCCGGCATGGCCGCGGTCGGGCCCGACCTCAAGATCGTGTCCGACGACATCCGCGAGCAGACCCGGGTGTGCTTCCAGATCATCTCCAAGGAGCTGGAGGCGGCCGGCGCCACGCTCGACGACATCTGCGACATGACCGTGTACCTGCTCGACATCGACAACCACAAGTGGCCGGTGCGCGAGGTACGCAGCGAGTTCTTCACCGACGAGCGGCTGCCGGTGTCCACCATGATCGAGGTGCGCAACTTCGCCATCGAGGGCATGCTCATCGAGATCGATGTGATAGCGGCCACCTGATGCTCACACCGTCCTCCGGGCGAAATTGGGGCCGCTATTGGGCCTCTGAGGGCCGTTCCGTCCTCAATTTCGGGAAGGGGGAGCGTTGAGATGGACTTCGAGCTGAACGAAGAGCAGCAGATGTTCCAGGACGTGCTGCGACAGTTCGTCAACACCGAGATCAAGCCGGTGGCCCGCGAGATGGAGCAGTCGGGCCAGTACCCCACCGAGATCGTGGCCAAGATGGCGGAGTTGGGCCTGTTCGGGATCACCGTCGGTGGCGAGTACGGCGGGCTCGACCTCGACACCGTGTCCATGAGCCTGGTGTTCGAGGAGATCTCCATGGGCTGGATGGGCATCGCCGGCATCCTGGGCAGCCACTCGCTGAGCTGCCGGATGATCACCAACCACGGCACGGCCGAGCAGAAGCAGCGCTGGCTGCCCGAGCTGGCCACCGGAGAGCGCCGCACCGCCATCGCCCTCACCGAGCCGGGCGCGGGCAGCGACCTGCAGGGCATCTCGACGAGGGCGTGGCGTGACGGCGACTCCTACGTCATCCGGGGGACCAAGACGTGGATCACCAACGCCCGCTTCGCCGACCCGCTCCCGGTGCTGGTCAAGACCGACCCCGACGCCGAGCCCCGCCACCGGGGCATGAGCGTGCTGATGGTGGAGGCCGGCACTCCCGGGTTGGAGGTGCTGCGCGACCTGGGGAAGCTCGGCTACAAGGGTCCGGAGTCGTGCGAGGTCGTGCTGGACGACGTGCGGGTTCCTGTCGACAACCTGCTGGGCGGCACCGAGGGCTTGGGGTTCAAGCAGGTGATGTCGGGCCTGGAGGTCGGCCGGATCAACATCGCGGCCCGGGGCGTGGGCGTGGCCCAGGCCGCCTTCGACGCCTCGCTGGCGTATTCCATGGAGCGGGAGGCCTTCGGTCAGCCCATCGGGGAGTTCCAGGCCATCCAGCTCAAGCTGGCCGACATGGCCACCGAGATCGAGGCGGCCCGGCTGCTGACCCGCTGGGCCGCCAACCGCATCGACCAGGGCCTGCGGGCCGACGTGGAGGCGGGCATGGCCAAGTACTTCGCCTCCGAGGCGGCCATCAAGGCGTCGATGGAGGCCATGCGGATCCACGGCAGCTACGGCTACTCGACCGAGCTGGAGATCGAGCGCCTCTACCGGGACGCTCCGCTGATGGCCATCGGGGAGGGCACCAACGAGATCCAGCGCACGATAATCGCCAAGGGCCTGATGAGACGGTCCCGGGGCGGCTGAGAGGCCGAGCGGGCAGGAGCTTCCCGGATGAACAGAACCAGACAGCTGGCCGACGCTGTCCACGGCATCTCCTTCGATGCATTGGGCGAGCCGGAGATCGAGGCGGTGCGGCGCCTGCTGCTCGACCATCTCGGCGTGGCTGCGGCCGGGTCGGTCACCGACTCCGCCGCAGCGTTCCGGCGGACCATGGGCCGCTTCGCCCACGACGAGAGCGCCGCGCTGCCGGTGATCGGCGCGGGCGTCACCGCGGCGGCGGTGCCTGCCGCGATGGCCAACGCGTTGGCCGGCCACTGCATCGAGTATGACGACGTGCACAACTCGTCCTCCAGCCATCCCGGCGTGGTGATGTACCCCGCGGCCATGGCCGCAACCGCGCTGGCCGGCGGCGACGAGCGGGACCTGGTGCGGGCGGTGGTGATCGGCTTCGAGGTCATGTGCCGCGCCGGCCGGGCCGCCGACCCTGCGGCCCACTACGCCCGTCACTTCCATCCCACCGGCACCATCGGGGCGCTGGGCGCGGCAGCCGCCGCTGCGGCTGCCCTGGGCCTAGACGCCGGCGGTATCAACTCCGCCATCGGGATTGCGGCCTCCATGGCCTCGGGCAGCATGGAGTTCCTCCGAGACGGCGCCTGGACCAAGCGCCTGCATCCGGCGCTGGCGGCCCGCAACGGCGTGGAGGCCGGGTTGCTCGCGGCCGACGGCTATGTCGGCACCGACGACGGCATCTGCGGCCAGCGGGGCTTCCTGGCCGCCCACAGCGAGGCCCCCGCACCGGAGCGCCTAATGGAGGGCTGGGGCCAGTGGCCGCTGGAGGTGGTGTCCACCAGCATCAAGCGCCACACCTGCTGCCGCTACAAGCAGGGCGCCATCGATGCGCTGCTGGCGATCCGCTCCGCCCACGGCCTGGACGCCGAGGACGTCGAGTCGGTGCTGATCGGCATCCCGTCGATAGCGGTCGACATCGTGGCCGAGCCCGCGGCGTCCAAGCGCCGGCCCACTTCGGTGGTGGACGCCCAGTTCAGCCTGCCCTTCGGCGCGGCGGCGGCCCTGCTGTGGGGCCGGGCCGGGCTGGCGGAGTACGACGAGGCCAGGCTGGCCGACCCGGCTGCGCTGGCTCTCATGGACCGGGTCGACTATGAGGTCGACGCCGAGATCGACCGGGCCTTCCCCGACAAGTGGCGAGCCTGGGCCCGGGTTACGACCAAGGCCGGGGACACCCACTCCCAGTGGGTGGACGATCCCAAGGGCGACCCCGGCAACCCGTTCACCGACGCCGAGTGCCGCGAGAAGTTCGACGACCTGGCGTCGGCCGTCTACAGCGCCGAGTCCAGGGCCGCCATCGCCGAGCACGCCCTCACCATCGGCGCCCCCGGCTCCTGGAAGGCCCTCCTGGACAGCCTCACCTGAGTTGCGGCGTGACGGCGGCTGCCCCGACGATTGAGCGGGTCACCGACGGGTACTGGAGCCAGAGGTTCGACGACCGGCCCCCGCCGTCGGCATCGTCATCCGCATGTACCACGGAGACCGTTCGCCGTCCCACTTCTATGTGAGATGCGGTGATCAGGAGGCGGTACCGGGCATTGACGACCTCGCGGGGACTGGAGGCTGCCTGCCGCCGTGGGCAAGTGGTCTGGTGGTCGAATCGGCGGTGCAGCACAGCGTCAGGCCGTAAGCAGGGCCGCGGGGATCACGCCTATGCCGTCGCGGCGGCGGTAGGACTCCGACCCGGTTGTGATGACGGCGGCATCGAGCAGGTTGGGGCCGATCCGTTCGGCGAGCCAATGCAGGTGCCTTACGTCATGGTCGTCGATGAGAGCGGAGAGCTTCACTTCGAGCGCAACAACCCGACCGTCATCTCGCTCCACGACTAGGTCCACCTCCTGTTCCCCAGCCCGTGTCCTCAGGTGGGACACACGGGCCTCGTTCGCTTGGGCATAGACGCGCACGGACAGCGTGACGAGGGACTCGAACAGCGCACCGAGCAGCGTGCCGTCGCGGGGGATGGCGGGACCAGCGTTGTCCCCGTCGATCAGCGCGTCCGCACCGACTCCAAGAAGTCGTGCCGCCAGGGCGGGATCTGCAAGCTGGTGCACAGGTGAAGCGGCTTGGCGCCGGAGCCGGTTGTTGGTCGGCAGCCAGGCAGGCACCTCCTCAATTATCCAGAGCTGTTCCAGCACGCGGCGGTAAGCGATCGTTGTCGATCTGGCCGGTTTGTTCGGCTCGCCAGGTGTCGCCGCATCCCTGATGGTGTCGTAGGACGCCGTAGTTGAGCTTGCTGCCGCGAAGGCGGTCAGCCAGCGCTTCAGCAACCCGCGATCTCGGACACTGCGACCCAAGTCGTTGAAGTCGTGCTCAACGATGCGCTCCAGATAGCCGTCAAGCTGCACCCTGAGTAGGCGGGGTGGGAGCGTTCTCATGGCCGGAAAGCCTGATCGGACGATCTCATCGGCGTAACCGACTAAACCCACGCTCGAGAGGCCCCGCAATCGAGGCCGCCGTCCGGTGAGCAGATCGCCAAGGGAAACGGTCGGCTCCGTCACGTCGCGCTCTGCAAGTGACAGGGGCCGCATTCTCACGGTGACGATCCGCCCGGCGCCGGTGTGCGTCGGAGCCTCCGCTGGAGCAGCTGAACCCGTTAGCAAGAAGCGCCCCGCCGCGGGATCACGATCCACCTCGCGCCGGACCAAGTCCCACGAGTACGGCATCCGTTGCCACTCGTCGATGAGGACCGGAGGCTCGCCGGTGACGAGGCGCTCGGGCTCGGCTCGCAGGATCTCCATCTGAAGAGCATCGTCGAGGCGATGAACGGTCCCGGCCCTGTGCAGCGCAGTCTCGGTCTTGCCTACCGCCCTCGGACCCTCGATCGAAATCGCGGGCAGTCCAGCGAGCAATTCGTCTAGCTCAAGTTCGACGATTCTTGGAAGATAGTTCTCCATGAACGCTAATCGTACATACTGGACGATAGTTATGCTATAAATTGGACATCTGTAAAACTACCTATTGGAATATGTGTGCAATACAGATTGGACGTTTGCGAAACTACCCATTGGAAGTTGCACACAATGCAAACTAGATGATCCTGTAATACCAACTTCCAAGTCCTATTGCGACGGCTGCGCAGAAACGACGAAGTTCAGAAGGTGATGCGGGCCTTGAGGACGAAGCGGAGGATCACCATCAGGAGCATTCCGGCGACCCACAGTCCCACCGAGATGGCGGCCACGAAGGGAAGGCGGCCGTTGTTGTAGAAGCTGTACATCACGGTGGTGATCACCTCGGTGCCCGAGCGGAACAGCAGCACCGACAGCGTGAACTCCCGCATGTAGGTGATGAACGCCAGGATCAGGCCCCCGAGCAGCGCGGGCCGCAGGATGGGCAGCACGATCCGGCCCATGGTGGCCAGGTTGCCCGCGCCCGAGATGCGGCTGGCGTGCTCGAGGTCGGCGGACAACTGCACCACCGGGCCGGTCATCTGGCGCACCGCCACCGGCAGGAAGTACACGACGTAGGCCATCGCCATGATCCACAGCGTGCCGTAGATCGAGAAGCCTCCCGGCAGGGTGAAGGTGATGTAGGTGTAGAGCAGCGAGGTGGCCATCACCACCCCGGGAACCATCAACGGCAGGCTCGCGCCGTAGTCGATCGTGCGGCTCCAGCGGCCCTTGAACCGGACCACGCAGTACGCGACGAGCGCGCCGAAGACCATCACGAACAGCCCCGACCCCACCGAGAGCGTGAGGCTGTTCTTCAGTGATCGCCACAGGATCGGGTTGTCGCTGAGCTGGCGGTAGTTCTCCAGCGACGACTGGGCCAGCAACTCGGTGTCCGGGCGGCCGATGTAGGGCAGCAGCGAGCCGACGACCACCGCGATGAAGGGCAGGATCATCGTCAGGAAGAAGAACCCGCAGCAAGCCGCGAACACCACCCAGCGCCAGCGTCCCAGCCGGGTAGGGCTCTGGAGGATGCCCTTGCCGCTGACGGTCACGTAGCGCTCGCTGTGGCGGATCGACCGCAGGTAGGCGATCAGCACCACCAGCGACGCAGCCAGCAGCACCACCCCGGTGGCCGCGGCCCGGCCGTGCTCGCGGGGCATCCGCACCCGCAGGGCATGGAAGATGTCGGTGGTGAAGACGTGCTCCTTGGCCGGGAACCCGAACAGCAGGGGGATCTCCATCGAGCCCAGCCCGATGATGAAGCACAGCACCGCGGCCGACAGCAGCGCGGGACGGGACACCCCCAGGGTGATCTTGAAGAACACCGACAGCGGCGACGCTCCGTTGATGCGGGCGGCGTGCTCGTAGTCGGGCGACACGTTGCGCATGCTGGCGGCCACCACCAGAAACACCAGCGGAACCAGGTAGAGCGACTGCACGAAGATCATCCCGGGCATGGAGTACACGTCGAAGCCGTCCCACGGGGTGACAGCCCGGATGATCTCGTTGAGCATGCCGTTGCGCCCGCCGAGCAGGATGCTCCAGGCGGTGCCGGCGGCCAGCAGCGGGATGAAGTACAGCCCGATCGTGGCGAACTCCCACACGCCCCGCCACGGGACGTCGGTGCGGGTCACCACCCACGCCAGCAGTACGCCGATCACCACCGGCACCACGGTCTGGCCCACCGCGAACTCGAGGGTGTTGCCGATGATGTCGCTGGACTTGTCGAAGGTGTCCCGGTAGTTCTGCAGGGTCAGCGGACCCCGTTCGGGCGGGCCGCCCTCCTGGAACGATCCCAGGATCAGCCGGTAGAACGGCAGCACCACCAAGGCGAACACGGCGAGGCTCAGAACGACCCGCAGGCCGAACGGGAACGACAGCACCCTCTGGCGGGCCGCGGCCCACAGCGCGCCAGCGGGAACCGGGTCCGGTGGCAGGTCGGCCACAGGAGCGCCAGGCTCGACGGCGGTGTCGGTCACGAGGCCGATTCGGTCACGACGCGGGTTCGTCGGCCGGGTAGGCGATGACCGCGTCCGGGTCAACCGCCAGAGCGACAGTGTCGCCCCGCGCTCCGAGTCGCTGGGGGGACTGGGCTATGAGCATGGTGCCGCCTGCGTCGATCTCATGCTCGTAGGCCCCGCCCAGGAACTGGGCCAGCCGGATCTCGCCGGAGATGCTGGGCCGGGACGATCCCTCCCCGGCCAGAGCGAACCCGTCGGGGCGGATGGCCACCGCGACGTCGGCGCCCGGCGCCATCGGCTCGGCCAGGGTGGCAGGCAGGGATCCTCCCAGCGCCTCTACGACGCTGTCGTCGACCACCTTGCCTGCGACGATGTTCTTGACGCCCAGGAAGCGGGCCACCGTCAGCGATTCAGGCGAGCGGTAGACCTCCTCGGGGGTGCCCTCCTGCAGAACAAGGCCGTGGTCCATCACCAGGATCCGGTCCGACATGGCCAGCGCCTCGGACTGGTCGTGGGTCACGTACAGCATGGTCAGACCCAACTCCAGGTGGAGCCGCTTCAGCTCCACCCGCATGTCCTCGCGCAGGCGGGCGTCGAGGTTGGACAGCGGCTCGTCGAGCAGCAACAGCGCGGGGTGGCCCACGATGGAGCGGGCCACCGCCACCCGCTGCTGCTGCCCGCCCGAGAGCTGGTGCGGGTAGCGGTCGACGTACTCCTCCATGCGGACGGCCCGGAGGGCCTCGGTCACCCTTCCCCGGCGCTCGCTGCGGGGGACCCTGCGGTAGCGCAGGGGGAAGGCGACGTTGGCGGCCACGCTCATGTGGGGCCACACCGCGTACGACTGGAAGACCATGCTGAGGTCGCGCCGCTCGGGTGGAACGAGGATCCGGCTCTCAGTGTCGTTGACGACCTTGCCGGCGATGGCCACCGCGCCGCGGGTCGGCGTCTCGATCCCGGCGAGGATCCGCAGGATCGTGGACTTGCCGCAGCCGCTCGGTCCGAGGAGGGTTACGAACTCTCCTGTGCGGATCGAGAAGCTGACACCCGCCAGCGCGGTGACCGCGCCGAACTTCTTGTGGAGGTCGTCAGCCCGCAGAGCGAGCTGGTCCTCCAGCGGTGATGTCACCTCAGGTCGAACCATTCCTTGGCTCGCTCGACGTACCACTCGGCGTTGTTGTTGTACTCGGCCTCGGCCTTGGGGGTGCCCAGGGCCAGGATCGTCGGCTTGCCCGCTGCGGCCAGGGCCGCCTCGGGATACGGGGCGTCGGGCCATGCCGGCACCTGGCCGACGATGTTGGCCACCGCGGCCTGGCCCTCCTCGCTGATGATGTAGTTGACGAAGGCCTCGGCGTTCTCCTTGTTGTCGGAGGTGGCCGGGATGTTCACGGTGAAGCCCACCGTGATCACGAACTCCGGAGCGACCCACACGACCGGGGCGCCCTGGTCGATGGAGGGCTGCACGAAGTCGAGGTAGCACAGTCCGAGCACCGCGAAGTTGCCCTGCACCAGCTGCTGCTGGGCTGCGGTGTAGTCGGGCTGGAACACCACGTTGTTGGCGCCGTAGCCCGCCCAGAACTCCTCCCAGGTGTTCTCATCCCACATCACCCGGGTCTCGATCATCATGTCGTGGGCGCCGCTGCCCACCTTGAGGATGTCCTGCATGACGATCTCGTCCTGGTACTGCGGGTCGGCGAGATCGCTCCAGGTCTCAAGCGGGTCGAGGCCGAGCTCCTCGATGCGCTCGGTGTTGTAGCAGATGCCCTCGAGCAGGGTCCCGTAGGTGTACCAGGCGCCGGAGGCGGCCCTCAGGTCCGACGGGATGTTGCCCTTGTTGGGAGAGTCGAAGGCGTGGAGATAGCCGAGGCTCTCCCAGATGCGGGAGAAGCCGTCCCAGCCGATGATGGCGATGTCGGCGTCGATGGTGCCCGCCTCGGACTCGGTCATGAAGCGGTCGAACATCTCGGCGTCGTCGGTGCGGGTGTACTCCACCTGGATGCCCGGGTGGACCTCGTTGAAGGCGTCGATGAAGGCCTCGGTCTGCTCGATGGTCCAGTCCGACCACCACACCAGCTCGCCCGACAGCTCGGGCATGGCCTCCTCCATGGGCTCCTCAGCGGCTGCCGCCGCGGCGGCTGCAGCCTCCTGGGCGTCCGCCAATTCGGCCTCGAGCGCTGCTATCGCCTCGGCGTCCGCTTGCGCCTGCGCGAGGGCAGCATCGTCGGTTTCCGCCGAGTCGTCGCCACACGCTGCGGCCACGAGTCCGAGCGCCAGAAGGACGGCTAGGAGCCGGAAACCAAGTCGGAACTGTCGTGATCTCATCATTTCCCCCATCGGGATCGCCTTCAGCAGCACCGGGCGGTGCCGCTGTCCAGAGTGGTGTCGATGCTAAAGGTCAGACACTTCCTAGTCAATCCGAGCGGACCCAGTGCCCTATAGACATTGGTGTCCGGTCCGGACAACCTTCCGACGGGCCCGCTGTGGCAAGCTGCCCGGGTGACGACCGGCAACAGGGAGCGCACCGATGGGTGCCGAGTCTGAGGCGCTCGACGAGGGGGTAGCTGGACTACTGGAGCTGATCGGCGGCCCCAGCGGCCCGCCCAGCCTGGAGTTGATGAGGACCCGGCCGCCGGTCATCGGTGAACTGAAGGGACCCCCCGAGCCCACCGATCACGTTGCTGATCTCTCCATCGACGGCCCGGGCGGCGATCTCGGGCTGCGTCTCTACCGGCCCCGGTGCGTCGAACCGCCCCCGCTGCTGGTGTACCTGCACGGGGGCGGCTGGGTGATCGGCGATCTCGACATCGGTGACGGGCTCTGTCGCGCCCTGGCCAACCGCACTGGCTGCGCACTGCTGTCGGTCGATTACCGCCTCGCTCCGGAGCACCCGTTCCCCGCAGCCGTGGAGGACTCGTGGGCTGCTCTTGAATGGGCCGCCGCAAACGGCGTCGACCTGGGCGTCGACCAACGCCGGCTTGGAATCGCCGGTGACAGCGCCGGAGGGAACCTGGCCGCGGTCGGAGCCCTGAGGGCCCGCGATCGGGGGAGCCCGAGGCTCGGTGCGTGCGCGCTGCTGTGTCCGATAACCGACTGCCGCACCGACGACCGGTCGATGATCGAGATGGCCGAGGGTTGCTTCCTCACCCGCGAGCGCATGGAGTGGTACTGGGACCAGTACGCCCCGGAGGGCCTCGATCGGGCGGATCCCGGACTGAGCCCGCTGCGGGCCGACCTCGCCGGACTGGCACCGACGGTGGTCGTCACCGCAGGGCTCGATCCCCTGAGAGACCAGGGGATCGACTTCGCGCGGGCCTGCTCGGCGGCGGGGGTTGACACCGTGCTCCTGCACCAAGCCGGGACCATTCACGGATTCCTGGGGTTTCAAACCGCGCTGCCGCGGTCGCGCCCTGCCCTCGACGAGGTAGCCGGCTTGATCGCTCGCCGCCTCGGTGCGGGCAGCTGAGCGCCGCCGATCAGCAGTCTCCGCTGGCTATGGCGTCGGCCAGCATCGTCATCAGGCGCTGCTGGAAGCCGCGGATCCGCAACTCCAGGCAGTGCTGCGGGCCGGGCTCATAGAAGCGGGACCGCAGACCCTTCTGGACCTTCTCGCAGATCGCGTAGTCCTCGGCCTGGACCATCTTGAGCATCTCGAAGTCGGAGCGATGGTCGGCGTCGGGATCAGGCGAGTAGTTCCACACCCGGGCCCGGCTGGTGTCGAGGGTCACCGGATTCCACCACATGAGCGAGCAGCCGCCGTTGGGGAACGCGGCTATGAACCAGTTCGGGAAGACCGAGTAGGCGACCGCGCCCGAGGCCTCGTTGCCGGAGAGGTGGGGCAGCACGGTGGTCGTTGCCAGCTGCTCGGGACTCCAGCGGGTCATCAGCCGTCCCGTGTGCTCCCAGACGTCCTCCTGCAGCGAGGCGGGGTCGGCGTAGCGGCCCAGGGAGTCAGCGTGGACGAACTCGAGGTGATAGTCGCAGAACGCGTTGTCGACCATGACCTTCCAGTTGGCGTTCACCTCGTCGTCGAGGTCGTAGGTCCTGGTCGCTGCCTCGAGGCTGTGTCCGCCGAGCTGGTCCGGCAGCGGGTGCATCCATTCGAGCAGCGGGGGAGCGTCACCGGACACGTTGACGAACACGAACTGCGACCAGACGTCGACCGCCACCTCCTGCAGGCCGTGGGCGTCGCGGTCCACCGGTCCGCTGAAGCCGCGCTGGTGGGGGAGGGCGACCAGGCGACCGTCGAGCTCGAAGGTCCATCCGTGATATGGGCAGACGAGGCGCCGCCCGCAGTTGCCCGTGCCCTCCACGAGGGTGCTGGCCCGGTGGGGGCACACATTGGTGAAGGCCCGCAGCTCACCGTCGCGGCCCCGCACCACCATCACCGGCTCGTGGCCGACCGTCTCGGTGACGTAGTCGCCCGGCTCCCGGAGCTGGGACAGGTCGCCCACGAACACCCACGACTTCCCGAACGCCACCCGCATCTCCAGATCGAACAGCGGCTGCGAGAAGTAGCCGGCCGGGTCCATGAAGGAGTCGTCGGCGGGAGGCTCGATGACGATGCCGTCGAAGACCACGGCCGGTGTGCGCCTGATGTCGGTTGTGGGCAGCGCAACCATCGTCATCCTCCCTATTGCCTATTTCCCGCGCTTGTTCGCTTCGCTCACGGGCCGCTCGGGCCACGGCCTCGCTCGGCGCCTGCTCAATGTTGTCATGGGCTGCCGCCTGTCCGCTCGGCCTCTGGTTCGCTGAAGTGTGTACGGAGCAGCCCCAGCTGGGGCGACTCGATCTCCACGATGTCCCCGGCGCCGAGGAACTCCGGCGGCTCGCGCCAGTGCCCGACGCCCGAGGCTGTTCCCGTGAGGATTATGTCCCCTGGAAGCAGCGAGCACCCGAGGCTGATCCGGGCTATCACCCGTGACACCGAGTTGATCATCGAGGCGGCCCGGAACGACTGCTTCTGCACACCGTTGACCCGCAGCTCAACGGTGATGTCGCGGTAGTCGCCCACCTCGGCCGCGGACACGATGCTGGGGCCCATCGGGCAGAAGCCGTCGAGCGACTTGCCCTTGTACCACTGCCCGAACATGCCGTGCTCCAGTTGGAGGTCGCGTGCGCTCACGTCGTTGGACAGGGTGTAGCCGAAGACATGGTCGAGGGCGTCGTCGACGGAGATGTTGCTGCCGCCCCGGCCGATCACGACCGCGATCTCGGCCTCCCAGTCCACCCGGTTGCTGGCGGCGCGGTCCAGTTCCACGGTGGCGTCATGTCCGACCAGGCACGTCCACGGCTTGGTGAACAGCACCGGCGCGTCGGGGACCTCGGCTCCTTCGGGTCGTTTCCCCTCGTCGAAGTGGTCCCGGTAGTTGAGCCCGACGCAGAACATGTTGCGGGGTGTTCGCGGCAGCGGCGGCAGCAGGACGGTGCCGTCGATCCTCTGGCCGCTCCCGGCGGCTGCCAGCGCTTCGACCTCGGCCCAGGCCTCGGGCCCGCTCTCTATGAGGCCGACGACACTGGCGTGGCCGGCCGCGGCCAGCGGCGAGACGGTGCTGTCGGGGTGCAGGATCCCGGCTGTCTCGCCGCTGGAGGACTGCATGGTCACAAGGCGCATTTCGGAGTCTCCGTGCTTGGGTTGGTTGCTAGTCGCCGAGGTGGTGGCAGTACTTGAACCCGCCGTTGGGGCTGATGATCTGGCCCGTCAGGTAGGCGGCCTCATCCGATGCCAGGTATGCGGCCAGGGCTCCGATCTCCGACGGGTACCCGAACCGCCCGGCGGGGATGCTCGCGGTGAGGGCCTCGATCCGTCCCGGCGGAGCCACCTCGTTGAGGGGCGACTCGGTGTAGCCGGGCGCTATGGCATTGACGGTCACCCCGTCGGCTGCGACCTCGCGGCTGAAGGACCGCACCAGCCCGTCGACCCCGCCCTTGCCCGCTGCGTAGTGGGCCTGGCGGGCCACGCCCTGCAGCGAGGCCACCGACGAGAAGCAGATCACCCGCCCCCAGCCCCGCTCGATCATCGGGTTGACCGTGTGGCGGATCGGAAGGAACGTGCCGTCGAGATGGATCGCCAGCATGTGGCGCCACTGCTGGAAGCTCATCGTGGCGATGGGCTGCAACTCGCCGATGCCCGCGAGGAGGACCGCGATGTCGGGCGAGCCGACGGCCGCGGCGGCATCGGTGACGCCCGACACGACGCTGGCCTCGTCGGTCACGTCCATGCCCAGCCCGGCGAAGGACTGATCCGGGTGACGCTTAGCCAGTTCGGCAGCCAGGCCCTCGGCGACGTCGGGGCGCAGGTCGGCGATGGCCACCGATGCACCCTGCTCGGCGAGGGCCGCCGCGACGGCTCGCCCGAGACCACCGGCTCCGCCGGTCAGCAGCGCCGTTCGACCATGAAGAGAGAACACCGGAGCCTCCTGTGCCGTGTCCCGCCAGCGTAAAGGTCAGACACTTGAGGGTCAAAACGCGCCATGACTGGTCGGGGACTAGCATCGCCGCCGTGACTGGGCCGGCTCCAGAGGAGACCGCATTGCAGACTGAAGACGTGTCGGCGCAAGCCGGGACACTCGGTGAGCAGCCGGCCCTGCCCGTCAGCCGGGTGCTGCCCGCCTACCAGCAGGTGGCCAACCAGTTGCAGGAGCTGATCATGAAGGGAACGCTCGTGGTCGGCGAGCGGCTGCCGGCCGAGGGCGAGATGGCTCTGCAGTTCGGGGTGAGCCGCAGCACGGTCCGCGAGGCGCTGAGAGGCCTGTCATCGCAGAGCCTGGTCGTGACCAAGCGCGGCGTGAACGGCGGAACATTCGTCGCCGAACCCTCCGCGGAGCATGTCCAGACGTACCTGGAGACCACCATCGGGCTCCTGTCGGGCGCGGATGTGGTGTCGGTTGATGAGATCCTCGAGGCCCGCGAGTTGATCGAGGTGCCCTCGGCCCGACTGGCGGCCCTGCGTGGCGACGAGGATCGGCTCCAGCGCCTCAAGGCCACGCTGGACACAGGCGCCGAGGTCGATCTGGCCGCGGACTTCGAGGGGCACAAGGACTTCCACGTCGCAATCATGGAGGCGTCGGGCAACCGGCTGCTCGAGGTGATCGCCCGACCGATGTTCAGCGTTCTGCGGACCCGGTTCGTGCGGGACCGGGCCTCGCCGGAGTTGGGGGCCGCAGTGGACGGCGATCATCACGACATCTGCGATGCCATAGCCGCGGGCGATGCGGAACGGGCCGCCAAGCTCATGCACAACCATCTGGAGCGGCTGCGGTCCATGTACGAGCGCATAGACCGGGTCGCTCCTTCCGAGACTGATGGAGAATCGGCCGGCTGAGTGGTGACCGGCGGGTGCTGCGTGCCCGCCTGAGTCCGATGTTGCGGTGGCCGGCGGGTGCTGCGGGCGTTCGCTTGCTCGCACGGGCTTCGCCCTACTCGCTCGCAATCGAACGACCGCATCGCCCTCCTGATTCTGGTGTCGGCCCGAATCCGGCATCAATTCCGGGTGGCCGGCGGGTGCTGCGGGCATTCGCTTGCTCGCACGGGCTTCGCCCTACTCGCTCGCAATCGAACGCCCGCATCGCCCGCCTGATTCTGGTGTCGGCCCTCAGTGGCGGGTGGTGCGTTCTAGGAAGTCGAGCAGGATCTGGTTGAACTTCTTGGGCTGCTCGTAGTAGGGGGCGTGGGAGGCTGCGTCGATGATGGCTAGTTCTGAGCCGGTCAGCAGCTCGTGGGCGGCTAGGCCGGTCTCCAGTGGCACCGCTTGCTCCTGTCTGCCCCAGATCAGCTGGATGGGGGGGCCGTCCTGCAGGTCCGCCAGTCTCGGCCCGATGACGTCGTCGTCGATGTGGTCGGCGACGTAGTCCGATATCTGGCGGAACGACTCCGCCGCGCCGGGAGAGTTGTTGATCAGGACCTCCTCGGTCAGCCACTCTTCGGTCACCATCGCCTCATCGTGCAGCAGCAGCCGCAGCTTGCCCTCGATGCTCTCGCGGGAGGCGTCCCGGAGCCGCCCACGGGTGCCGGCTCGACGCTCGGCTCCCCACGGGATCAATCCGATGCTGCCCACCAGGACCAGGGCCCGTACCCGCTCCGGACGCCGGCAGGCGAGGGTGGCCACCGCGTGACCGCCCAGCGACGTCCCGACCAGCACCGCGCTCGGGGCCCCGATCACGTCGAGGAAGTCCTCGAGGAAGCGGGCGTATCCGGGCACCGTGTAGTCCGGTCCGTCGCCCTTCTGGGCCAGCCCGTGGCCGGGCAGGTCCAGCGCATGCACGTGCCAGCCCGCGCCGGCGAGAGCATCGACATTGCGGCGCCAGCGGTCGGCGCGGGCTCCGACGCCGTGGACCAGCACCAGATGGTCGTCGCCCGCGCCGGCAGCGAGCACACGGGTCAGCACGCCGTCGGCCTCAACCGGGTACTGGATCACGCCGCTCGCCTTGTCTTCCGCTCTTGTTCGCTGCGCTCACGGGCCGCTCGGGCCACGGCCTCGCTCCTTACGTGTGTGGTTGCTCGCATCTGCCCGCCCGCTCGGCCTCTTGCTGCTGGCTGGGTACGGGCCGCTACTGTACGCCGACTATGACGGCGGCCTTCCACACCAGGTTCATACGGGCGGGCGGGTTCCGCACCCGCCTCATCGAGGCCGGGGAGCCGGGCCGGCCCGCGGTGGTGCTGGTCCACGACGGGGCCTACGGCACCGATGCCGCGTTGTGCTGGGAGGGGGTGATCGGTGAACTGGCCGGCGACTATCACGTGATCGCCCCCGATCTCGTCGGCTGGGGCGGAACCGACAAGGTCTGCTACTTCGACCGGTCTCCCTACGACTTCCGCCTCGAGCATCTGGCGGCGATCTGCCAGGTTCTCGGACTCGACGAGCCTGTCTACTTCGCGGGGAGCTCCTTCGGGGCTGAGCTCGTGGCCCGGGGTACCGCGGAGCCCGGATGGGGATGGAACGTGAGGGCCGCGGTGGCCATCACCGGCACGGGCGGGCGGCTGTACCGGGTGCCGGGAGGCATCGAGCGGCTCAGCGACTACACGCCCAGCCTGGACGCCGCCGCCCGGCTGACCGCCATGCTGGTGAGCAGCGCCGAAGGCATGGAGGATCATTTCCAGCGTCGCTTCGACAACAGCATGATCCCGGGCCACTGGGAGGCTCTGAGCGCGCTCGGCCTGCGGAACCCCTCGGCGGAACGGGTGGTCCGACCGGAGGACTGGCCCGAGCCGCTGCGGCACTGCACCACCCCGATCCTGTGGGTGGAGGGGGCCGACGATCCGCTGCTCGAGCGGGGATGGGCCGCCAAGATGGCCGAACTGGGCGACTCGTTCTCGTCGATGGTGGTCCCGGGAGGCCACGAGCCCAACCTCGAGCACCCCGCCGAGGTCGGCCAGCTGATCCGCGACTACTTTGCCGGTCACTAGCGGACCCGGGTCTGGGCCGGGTCCCTCAGCGCCAGCGCTCGTAGGCGGGGTCCTCCTCAAAGAAGGCGCGGTGTATGCCGTCGAAGGCCAGCCACTGCAAATCGATGCTGGTGACCACCGCGTCCAGCACCGACTCCTGGGTGTGGGCGTCGTTGGCGTACCGGCTCACCACCACTGCTCCGATGTCGCCGTGGCCCTCCTCGATCTCGGAGGCGTGCAGCTCCCAGAACAGCAGGTCGGGCGCGCCCCGCTCGAAGCCGTAGTGCTCCACCAACCCTTCGATGATGATGTCGTTGCGGCGGGCTGATGCGCCCTCGATGAAGGCGATGCCCGCGATCGCGCCCAGCCAGTCGCCCTTGTAGGCCAGGTGGTAGCGCCAGTGCACGAACGCCTTGCACTCGGGGATGGTCGGATTGTTGTCGAGGTCGTCCTGGGTGAGTCCGAAGGCCTGGGCGTGCTCCAGGAACACGTTGAGATGCCGCTCGGTGCCTGACTCGGTGCCCGCACCCTCCTCCAGGATGACGTCCTCGAACAGGTGGTGGAAGATCTCGGGATCCTCGGGGCACTTGGCGAAGATGGCGCAGTCGGCCTGGGGCGAGGGCCGGGGACCGATCTGGTAGAAGTTCCTCAGGAAGCCGGCAATGGCTGCCCGCGACGCCCTCCCCGAGCGGATCTCGTCGACGAGCGGATGTTCCTTGATGTGGCGGGCCTCGACGATCTCGTTGATCTCATCGACGAGTTCCAGGGCCGTCCGTGCGGTCATGGCTGCCTCCGTTCGTGGGCACAGGGCTGCGGTGCCGCGGACAATACATCAGACGTATCGTTGGCGTTTGACGGGAGCAGGGCCTGTTCCTACCCTGCGGGTGTGTTCGAGGTGGGCCCGACCGGCCTGATGGACCCGGAGGTGTACCGGTCCCCTGCGTTCTACGAGGCCGAGTTGGAGTACGTGTTCCCGGGTAGCTGGATGTTCGTGGCTCACGAGCGGTGGCTGCCCGAGCCGGGGGACTTCGTGGCCGACACGATCGGCTCGGAGCCGGTTGTCGTGGTGCGGGGCACCGGCGGCGACCTGCGGGCCTTCGCCAACGTGTGCCCTCATCGGGCGAGCCTGCTCGTGGACGGCACGGGCAACTGCGGCCGGCGCATTGTCTGCGGATACCACGGCTGGACCTTCGAACTCGACGGGCGGCTCACCGGCATCCCTCGCCGGAACCTGTTCGCCACGCCGCTGGACCCGTCGCAGTTGGGCCTCACCGAGTTGCGTCTCGACACCTGGGAGGGGCTCGTCTTCGTCAACGTCAGCGGCGACGCGCCCGGGTTGCTCGACTACCTCGAGGACATTCCCGAGTTGCTGGGCGGCCACGACATCGCCGGCATGGGACTCGGTGCGTCTCTCGACGATCCGATCGCGGCCAACTGGAAGCTGGTGATGGACAACGCCATCTGCGACTACCACCTCTCCATCGTTCACGAGGCGTCGATCGCCGCGCTGGTGGATCTCGACGGCCTCGCCGAGTACGCCGGGGACACCACCGCGGTGGCAGCCGTTCCCTGGAGGGAGTCCGAACTGCCGCCCGAGCCCCGCCCCGGCCTGGCGGGTAAGGCCTCTCAGGGCTCGCTGGGCTGCTACGTGTTCCCCAACCTCCACGTGATCGGCTTCCCCACCGGAGGGGCCACCGTCATGTGGTGGACCCCGACGAGTCCCACGACCACGCGGGCCCGGATCCTCAGCCTCTCCCACGACCAGGATGCGGACGTGCGGGCCGGAACGGAGCTGCTGTCGCGGGTCCAGCACGAGGACTTCGATGTGTGCGAGAGGATGCAGCGGGGCGTGCAGTCGGCCTTCTACCGGCCCGGACCCCGCCACGACGCCGAACTGCGGGTGACCGTGTTCCAGCGCCGCCTGCTGCAGATGGTGGGCTCGGTGCTGGATCCCGCCCGGTCGGCGGGAAGCTCCGGACTGGCGGGGGTGGCGCGATGACGGTGAAGCCGGGATGGGAGGGCCGCTACTTCGAGGACTTCGAGGTGGGCGACGTCTACCAGCATCCGCTCGGGCGCACGATCAGCGAGGTGGACAACACCTGGTTCACGTTGCTGACGTGCAACACCAACATGATGCACTTCAACAGCCACTACGCGCAGCGGTCCGAATTCGGGAGGCTGCTGGTCAACTCGGGGCTGACGCTGGCCCTGGTGCTGGGCCAGTCGGTGTCCGACGTGAGCCAGCAGGCCATGGCCAACCTCGGCTTCGACGAGGTGCGCTTCACCCACCCCGTGTTCGTGGGCGACACGCTCTATGCGGAGAGCATCGTGCTGGCGGTGCGCGAGTCGGCGTCGCGTCCCCATGCCGGCATCGTCACGGTGCGGACCCGCGGCCTCAACCAGGACGGCGACGAGTGCGTCAACTATGTCCGCAGCGCCCTCATCTACAAGCGCGGCTGCTCCCACGACGCGGGAATGTTCCCGGAGGCGGCCCGACCACTCACTATCGACGAGGGCTGACTGAGAAAGCGTCGATGAGCCGGGACACGTGGCTGCGGTAGGTTGCGGCCGGGTCGCCGGAAGCTCTCGCGCCGGGATCCGACATCAGCATCGACGGGGTGCACCGTCCAGCAGGGGCATGACGCCCTCGCAGATGAGTCGCAGCTGGTTCATGCGGTCGCTCTCGCTGCGGCCCACGTAGAACATCCAGCGGTCCAAGCCCTGCGACCCCAACTCCCGCAGCCTGGCGGCCACGTCGGCCGGGGTGCCCCACAACCCGGGCGCTCGTGCCAGCAGCCACTCGTACAGTCCGAGCTCCTGGGCCCGAGCGATCAGCGCCTGCTCGCGGTCCTCGTCCTGGTATTCCGAGCCGAGGTTGTGGGTGTCGGTGTTGAACTGCACCAGGGCCGCTCTGAGATGCTCGGGAATCTGCTTGCCCTCCAGCGTCCCCATGGTCAGCCACTCGGTGCCGACGCCCATGCCCCGGCCCAGGGCTTCGGCGACGCTGTCGCCGAAGACGATCTCGGAGTTCCACCACAGCTCCAGCTCGGCCGGATCACGGCCCGCGGCCCTGCAACCCTCGTCGACGAGGCTCCGGACATAGTCCACGTTGTGGGGTCCGAAGCCCATCGACAGCAGCATCCCGTCGGACACCTCGCAGGCCATGCGCAGCACCTTGGGGCCCGAGACCGGAACTACCACCGGGATGTCCGCGGGAACCGGAAGGTCCGACCACTGCATGCGGAATCTGCGACCCTGGTAGTCGGCCTCCTCACCCCGCAGCAGCGCCTTGACCGCGACGATGCAGTCCCGCAACTGGGCCACCTTGGCCGGGCGCATCCCCACGCCCCACAGGGCGCTGTCGCCGGTCCCCATGCCGCAGGCGATCCGGCCCGGGGCGATCTCCTCCAGCGACAGGAGGGCGGCTGCGGTCACGGACGGATCCCGCGACAGGGGGTTGGTTACCGAGGTCATGATCCGCGCTCGCGAGGTCTGTTGGGCGCAGAGTGCAGCCACGACATAGAGCTCGCGGACCAGCGCGGGCGAGTCGGGCAGGCCGATCACGTCCACCCCGGCGTCGTCGCACAGCTTCCACCACTCGGGCCCGTCGGACATGGGGCCTTGCTGGAGGACGTTGAGGGCGATCCTCATAGAGGCCGAGCGAAGAGGCGGGCGCGAATGGGCCGGCGCTACTTCTTCGAGATCACGGCGTCGGCGTCGATCTCGATCATGGCGTCGGGCCGGGCCAGCGCGTGGACCACCACCAGAGTGCTGGCCGGGTAGTGGTCCTTGTTGAAGAACTCAGCCCGGGCGTCGTGGATCTCGCCGAACTTCTCCTTGGTGAACGGGGGAGTCATGTAGACCCGCACCCGGACGATGTCGTCGATGGTGCCGCCCAGCGGCTCGAGTGCCGACAGCAGGTTGCGAATGACTTGGCGGGTCTGCTCCTTGATGTCGCCCACGCCCACGACGACGTCGCTGTCCCCGTCGGTGGCGGTGCGGCCCGACAGGTACACGAACGTGAGGTCGCCGGCCTCCACCACCACGCCTCCGGAGTGGACGAGCTCGCCCACTTCGGAGGTCTCGAGCGCGCTCCAGCCGGCGCCGATGTTCGGGTTGATGATGGTCTTGTCCGCCATGTCTGATGTTCTCCTTTTTCTGCAGGGTGGTCGGGATGGCTGGGGCGACTGCGTAGGGACTCAGGCCGCTCGCAGCACGGGAACCACCTCGCGGTCGAGCAAGTCGATGGACTGTAGGGCGACCTCCGCGGGCATGCCCACCCAGTCGGTGCGGAAGATGAAGTGGTCCACACCGAGACCGTCACGCCACGGGAGCAGCTTCTCGAGGCAGTCGTCGGGCGTGCCGACGATGAACCGGCCCTTGGACAGCTCGTCGAATCCGGCCCGGAAGTCCTCGTCGCCGGGCAGGGCCTTGTCCTGGCCCCAGTCGGCATAGTGCCGGTACTTCTTCAGCAGGTAGGGGGCCGCTCGCTCCACGGCCAGGGCCCGGGTCGGCGCGCAGTAGATCTCCCGCATCGCCGGCATGGTCGTGGCCGGGGGCAGGCCCTCGTCCTGGCGGGTGGCCCGGAACAGGGCCGCCTGCTCGACGATCGTCTCGGTGGTGGCGTGGGGGTTGACCATCCAGGCATCGCCCATGCGGGCGGCCCGCTCCACCGCGGCGTGGGCGTTGGCCGCGATCCAGATCGGCGGCCGGGGCTTCTGGACGGGCTTGATGTTCAGGGTCACCGACTCCAGGCGGCACCATTCGAGATCGGAGTCGACGTTGTCGGTGGTCCAGAGTCGCTTGACCAGGTCGAGATTGGCCTCGAAGCGCCTCACTTTGGACTTCGGATCGAGCCCGAAGCCGTGGTACTCCACCTCGCGGTATCCCAGCCCCACCCCGAAGGTGAGCCGCCCACCGCACAGGACGTCGATCGATGCCCACGTCTCGGCCACGTCCAGCGGGTTGTGGAGCGCGAGCAGCAGTATCCCGATCCCGACCTCCATGGGTCCGCACTCGGCGGTGATGCGGCTCACGAACGGCACGCACTGCGGCATGGCCATGCCGTCGGGCAGGTAGTGCTGCCCGGCCCAGATCGAGTCCCAGCCCCGGTCGCGGACCTCTCGCACCATCCGGAGCTGGTCGTCCATCCCCGCCACCAGGTCGGCGCCCACGGGGTGCTGGTTGGTGAGGAACAGGCCGATCTTGATGTCGCCCACAGGCGCCACTGGCGCTCCTTCCGTCATCGTGCCGCGGCCCGGTGAACAATAGTCAGACATTTGACGCGATAATGCTTCCGAGAGTTCGGCGAGCGCCAGGGAGGCAGCTGTGGCGTCTTGGATCCTGATCAGCGGCGGGTCGGTGATCGACGGGACGGGAGCGCAACCCGTCGGCAACTGCTCGGTGCTGGTGAAGGACGACGAGATCGTCGCGGTGGGCGTCGATGTCGGCGACGAGGAAGTCCCGAGGGGTGATCCCCTGACCCGCATCGACGCCACCGGCAAGACGGTCATGCCGGGCCTGATCGACGCCCACTGCCACACGTCCTTCGGCGAG
>LXNI01001098.1_pt1 | contig 25919 bp, 23 predicted proteins | sample 809091 | NCBI WGS metagenome assembly LXNI01 (sample SAMN04870527, study PRJNA318959) | sponge metagenome | biome: 01000161; feature: marine sponge reef; material: water | host: Sarcotragus foetidus | place: Greece: Milos, Mediterranean Sea | collected 2013-05-29 | depth 5-7 m | reverse complement strand
CGGCAACGGGGCGGGCGAGCCGCTGGCCAACATCGTCTTCGCTGTGCTACGCGACCGCCGGGACCGTCCCATCCTGTCGGTGCGGGACCAGAACACGCTCGCGCCCTCCATGCGCCGCAAGCGGCTCATGACCCTGGTGCACCTGTTCCTGATGCTGCGCTACCAGGTCACCTCGGTCCACTACCTCACGCCCACCGAGGACAACCGCAACCAGACGGCCAGCATGAGCCGCCAGGGCCTGTTCGCCCGTGTCGCGGACGAGGTGGGCGAGATCATCGTGGCGGACGTGGACGCCGACGTCGTAGCGACGCTGACCGCTGAGCCCGAGGCGTTGGAGGAGTTCATCACCCGCTGAGCGCGCCGGCCTACGGCCGGCCTCGAACCGTCACTCCGGTGCAGGCCGGAATGGCGGTCTGGCGCCGGTGCCGTCCCCCGGCGGCCGCCCTCGGCGGGGTCGGCGGACTCCCGACCGGCTCGGCAGCGGCCGTTAGAGTGCGCGTATGACTCCCGTGTACGCGCCGGCCGACCGCCGCCGGCCCCCCACGGCGCCATGAGCGTCGTCGACCTCGGCGAGGCGCCGAGTGAGATGCTGCTGCCGGACCCGCCGCAGCAGCGGGTCCGCTACACGCTCATCTCCGTGGACGACCACCTCGTGGAGCCGCCGTGGCTGTTCGAGGGCCGCCTGCCGCGCCGCTACCAGGACTTGGCGCCGCGGGTCGTCGAACAGGACGACGGCACGCAGGCCTGGCTCTTCGACGGCCAGATCTACGAGCAGCTCGGCCTCAACGCCCAGGTGGGGCGGGCCGACCGCGACGACGTCACCTTCGAGCCGGCGCGCTTCAGCGACATGCGCCGCGGCTCCTGGGACATCCACCAGCGCATCAAGGACATGGACCTCGGCGGCATCTGGGCGTCGGTCTGCTTCCCGTCGGTCATAACAGGGTTCTGCGGGGCGGTGTATTCCCGCTGCTCGGATCCCGACCTGGGACTGGCCGTGACCCGGGCCTTCAACGACTGGATCTACCACGAGTGGTGGGGCGCCTACCCCGAGCGCATCATCCCCATGGGCATCACCTGGCTGCGCGACCCGCACCTGGCCGCCGCCGAGGTCCGCCGCAACGCCGAGCGGGGCTTCACCGCGGTGACGCTGCCGGAGAACCCGGCGCACATGGGCCTGCCGTCGATTCACGACCGCTGGTGGGACCCGCTGCTGGCGGCGTGCGAGGAGACCGAGACGGTGATCTGCCTGCACACCGGCTCGTCGGGCCACTGGATGCCCCAGGACGACGCCGGCCCGCACCTGGCCGTGCGGGCGACGCTGTTCCAGATGCACGCGTATGTGGCCGCGGCCGAGTGGGTGTGGTCGGGCGTCGGGCTGCGCTTCCCGAAGATCCGCGTCGCCCTGTCGGAGGGCGGCTGCGGCTGGGTGCCGACCATGTACGACCGGATGCGTCACCAGATCGAGGTTTCCGGCCACGGCCGCCAGGATTGGCCCGAAGGCGCCGCCGGCCCGCACGAGCTGCTGCTGCGCAACGTGTGGTACTGCACCATCAGCGACCCGTCCAGCATCGATGCCGTCGTCGCCCTCAACCGGAGCCACGTCATGATGGAGACCGACTACCCCCACGCCGACAGCACCTGGCCCGGCTGCCAGGACGCTCTCGAGGAGATGATCGGCCACCTGCCCGACGACGTCATCGCCGACATCTGCCACCGCAACGCGGCGGCCCTCTTCCGCCACCCCCTCCCCGCCGAGACGCTGCCCCAATGGATCGCAAGTTAGCTTGACGTCAATTCATCCCAGATGTAGGCGACCAGTGTGACATCGGTGCCGTCGAGTATCTGCTCCCATTTTCTTCCGATGTTCGCCTCGGCTAGGTAAATCGTCGCCCTGTGTTCGAGGGCTGCGGCGAGAAGTTCGGCTGCGGCGAGGCTCAACTTGTGATCGGCCATCAGGCCGGCCGTGGCCGCCGAGTAGGGGCGCGGATCAAGGATTCTCAGTGTCTCCGGCGGTGGTGAGAGTGAAGCTGCGATTACGTCGGCGTGGGCACCTCGGCTAAGCCGGCCGAGCGTGCTGCTGTCGATCAGAGCGCGCAGGAGGCGAATATGCAGGATCCAGGGGAGGACGGGTGTCTGGGTGCCCCATTCGGGCCAGCGCCTCCCGCTGAGTGCAGTTCGGGCAAGGTGATCGTCGACAAGGATCACCTTTTGGCTCCCGGAAGGGCGGAGTCAGGAGAGGTTGAGGTCGGGATCGCCGGCGAAGAGCCGGTCGCAGAGCTGAGGGTGTTCTTCACCGAACTGGGCAAAGAAGCGCCGGACACCTTCGTCAAGAGTTTGGGACGGGGCTTCGACGAACTCGAGGTCGATCGTCTCGACGCGCTTCTCGGTGGTGTCCGTGTGCGCGGGTATGGTCTGTCCGGCTGTCGTGGTCGTCATCGGTTCAAGCATATCCGAAGTCTCCGCGTGGTCTCCGCCGACGGCCGCGCGGATTCTCGCCTCGGCCGAATCGACAGAGTGGTTGTCATCCGTTCGCTACAGCCGGGTGCGGATGACGTTGAGGGCGCTGCCGGCGCGGAACCAGTCGATCTGGTCGGCGGAGAGGGTGTGGTGGGTGTCGAAGGCCGCCGTCGAGCCGTCGGGGCGGGTCACCTCCACCCGTACGGGCTCGCCGGGGGCCAGGTCGGCCAGGCCCCGGATCGAGATGCGGTCGTCGGGGCCGATGCGGTCGTAGTCGGCCGGGGCGGCGAACGTGAGCGCCAGCACGCCCTGCTTCTTGAGGTTGGTCTCGGCGATGCGGGCGAAGGAGCGGGTGATGACGGCCACGCAGCCCCGGAAGCGGGGCTCCATGGCGGCGTGCTCCCGCGAGGAGCCCTCGCCGTAGTTGGCGTCGCCGACGGCCACCCACGACCAGCCGGCCTCGTGATAGCGGCGGGCTATCTCGGGATAGGGGCGAACCTGGCCGTCGGTCTGGTCCTTGCCCTCGCCGACCGCCCCGCCGAAGGCGTTCACCGCACCGGCGAAGAGGTTGCCGCTGATGTTCTCGAGGTGGCCCCGGTAGCGAAGCCACGGACCGGCGGCGGAGATGTGGTCGGTGGTGCACTTGCCGGCCGCCTTCACCAGCACCGGCAGACCCTCGAAGTCCTGACCGTCCCAGGCGGCGAACGGCCGCAGCTCCTGCAGGCGCCTGCTGGCCGGCGAGATGCGCACGTCGATGCCGGTGCGCTCGCCAAACGGCGGCGGCGCCAGGAAGCCTGCCTCGCCGGGGTCGAAGCCGTCGGGCGGCAATTCGGTGCCGATCGGCTCGGGCAGGCGCACCTCGTCGCCGTCGTCGGTGCGCAGCGTGTCGCTCAGCGGGTCGAAGTCCACCCGGCCGGCCAGCGCTAGGGCCACCACCACCTCCGGCGACGTGACGAACGCCAGGGTGGAGGCCAGGCCGTCGTTGCGCTTGGGGAAGTTGCGGTTGTAGCTGGTGACGATCACGTTGACGTCGCCCTCGGCCACGTCGCTGCGCGACCACTGGCCGATGCACGGCCCGCAGGCGTTGGCCAGCACGGTGGCGCCCGCCTCTTCGAAGATGCCCAGCAGCCCGTCGCGGGCGATGGTGGCGCGGATCTGCTCCGAACCCGGCGTGACCAGCAGCGGTGCCTGCACCTTCAGGCCGCGGGCCACCGCCCCGGAGACGATGCTGGCCGCACGGGTGATGTCCTCGTAGGAGGAGTTGGTGCACGAGCCCACCAGGGCGGCGGAGATCTCCGTCGGCCAGCCCTCGTCGGCCGCCTCGGCGCCCAGTTCCGACACCGGCCGGGCCCGGTCGGGGGAGTGCGGGCCGTTGATGTGCGGCGCCAGGGAGGACAGGTCGATCTCGATCACCGAGTCGTAGCAGCCCTCCGGATCGGCCAGCACCCCGTCGTCGGGGCGCAGGTGCTCGGCGACGGCGTCGGCCGCGGCCGCCACCTGCTCGCGCCCGGTGGCCTTCAAGAAGCGGGCCATCGATTCGTCGTAGGCGAACAGCGAGGTGGTGGCGCCGATCTCGGCGCCCATGTTGCAGATGGTGGCCTTGCCGGTGGCGGAGATGGTCTCAGCGCCCGGCCCGAAGTACTCCACGATGGCGCCGGTGCCGCCGGCCACGGTCAGCAGGTCGGCCACCTTCAGGATGACGTCCTTGGGCGCCGACCAGCCCGACAGGCGCCCGGTGAGGCGCACGCCGATGAACTTGGGCCAGCGCACGTTCCAACCGAACCCGGTCATGACGTCCACCGCGTCGGCGCCCCCGACGCCGACGGCGATCATGCCCAGGCCGCCGGCGTTGGGCGTGTGGCTGTCGGTGCCGATCATCATCCCGCCGGGGAAGGCGTAGTTCTCCAGCACGACCTGGTGGATGATTCCCGAGCCCGGCTTCCAGAACCCGGCGCCGTAGCGGGCGCTCACCGACTCCAGGAAGTCGTACACCTCGTCGTGGTTCTCCAGGGCGGCGAGCAGGTCGCGCCGCGCGTCCACCTTCGCCTGGATGAGGTGGTCGCAGTGCACGGTGGTGGGCACGGCGACCTCGGCCAGCCCGGCGGTCATGAACTGCAGCCAGGCCATCTGGGCGGTGGCGTCCTGCATGGCCACGCGGTCCGGGCGGAAGTCCACGTAGCTGCGCCCCCGCTCGGGCAGCGGCCCCGACGGGTCCTCGAGGTGCCCGACGAGGATCTTCTCCGCGGCGGTGAGCGGGCGCCGAGCGTGGGGCCGGGCGGCCGAGACGGCGGCCGCTAGGCGATTGTGGGCGGTCTCGATCATAGAGACGGGAGTGCTGGCGTGGACGGCCATGGCGTGTACCTCTCGGGGCAGGGGCTGGTCGGGGGCGGGGTCGGTCCACGATAAACCTTCAGTGGCGATCGGCCGCTGTGCCGCCGAGGGGCGATGGGGGAGACCCCGAGGAGGGCTGATCAGGTTCTGCGGTCAGGCGGGCGGCGTCGGCTCGACTTGGAGATCGACTCCCTCGGCCGCAGCGATCCGGCGCCACCCTCGGCCCAGATTGTCCGCTGCGACGAGTACGGGCGAATTGTGCACCTTCCCGGCGGCAAGAAGTTCCGCCGCTACCATGCTGAGTGGGTGTCGGACGGTCAGTCGCGCCGCGGTGACTGTCAAGTGGCGAGGGTCGAGGACCCGCAATATGTGAGCCGGCGGCGCCGCGGCGACACGGGCAACCCGCAGGTCGAGCCCTAGCGTGAGTCGGCCTTGCCGGCGCAAGTCGACCACGGCGCGCACGAGGCGGAAGTGGAACCCCCAAGGGATCGCCGGAACGTCGTCTCCCCACTGCGCGTCGCGGTGCCCCGCGAGCACCCGCAGTGCGAGGTGATCGTCCACGATCATCGCGTCCGAGCCGCCTCCCGGTGGACCTCCCGGGCCGAGAGCCAAGTCACGAGGCGATCCTCGGGGCCCGTCCAGCGTCCGCCGGTCAGATGTCTTCGTTCATCGGGCGGGGTGGTCGTCGTTGTCGGGATCGATGCCCAACTCCGGGTCGGCGTCGAACAGGCGCTTCGCATGGGCCGGATAATCCCTGGCCAGGGCTGCGAACGCCTCGCGAACCTCGTCGTCGAGTTCAACAGGCCGCTCAGCGGCCTCGTTGATGATGCGCCGGAGTTCCGCGCTCCGCGACGTGCCCGCCCGTTCGGAACACAGATCGAGGAACCGGGTCTGCTCGTCGGTCAGATAAACGTTGGTGCGATTCATACACCACATTGTACACCGGAATGAACCGTTCGTCGCGGCCGCCACCGGCCGCCGAACTCAACCGGGCGGACCGGCTCAGCGGGGCCAGCGGCGGGCCCGCGGCCTGCTGTGGTGCGACAGCGCCCAGGCGCGCCGCCACGAGGCGGCGTCCGGGCCGGTCAGCGAGGGGGTGGCGCCGGCGTGGGCCCGCCGGCGGGCCTGCCACCAGTCGGTGGTGACCTCGTCGGCCAGTCCGGCCACGGCGGCCTCGATGCGGGCCCCGAGGGCTCGGATCCGCTCGCTGGGGTCGGGCCGCACCGGATCGCCGAACACCACCAGCGTCCGACCCGGCTTGGGCACGAAGCGGCCCTTCGGCAGCACCGCGCGGGTGCCCGCCAGGTAGACCGGCACCACCGGCACGTCGCAGCGGTGCGCCAGGTAGGCGGCGCCGCCCCGGAACGGCTGGCCCCAGCCGTCGGTGCTGCGCCCGCCCTCGGGGTACAGCAGCAGGCTCCAGCCGCGCCGCACCAGGCCGGCCACCTCCTGGGCGGAGTCGCGGCCCACCCGGGCCCGCTCCACCGGCACGGCCCCCATGAACAGCGCCGAGGCGACCCCCTTGGGGCGGGTCGGGAAGAAGTAGTCCGCCGCCGCGGCCACGACGAGCGTGTGGCGCCACGGCTCGGGGATCGACGTCATCAGCAGCGGCGTGTCGAGGTGGCTGTGATGGTTGGCGGCGAAGATGACCGGCTCCCCGTCGAGTGCGGCCAGGCGGTCCAGCCCGAGCCTCCTGGGCTGGGCGGACGCGGCCACCACCGGCCGCCAGAGCAACTCGATGATCGAGGCGCGCACCATGCGGGCCGGCCAGCGGCGCGCCCAGTCGGTGTCGAAGTCCGCCTCCAGGCGGGCGGGGGCGTGGCCGGGGGGCGCCGCCAGCGGCACGGTGGGGGGGCGCCACGGGAAGTCCAGGCTGCGCAGCAGCCGCGGCAGCGGGTTGGGGTTCATGCGCCGGCCCGCCGCGGGCCGCGGGACGTCCGGTGCCGCCGGGATCTGGATTCCGGCCCTCGCTCCAATGACGGGCGGCGGTCGGTCGGGGGGCTCACGACACGTCCGCCATCACGAACGGCGGCAGGTGCAGGTGCGTGAGGGAGGGCCGGTTGCCCACCACGTCGCCGGCGATCTCGAGGGCGTCGCTGAGGCTTGAGGCCGGGGCGAAGCCCATGCGTCGCACCGCCGCCCGGTCGCCGCCCACGACGATGACCCGCCCCAGGTAACTCAGGGCGTGGGCGCCCCAGTACCACATGTAGAAGGGGTGCACGCCGTGGTAGGCGTAGGAGGTGCGGTACAGGTGCCGGTACCACTCGTCGGTGGCGTACTGCCGCTCGTAGCGGGCCTCGATCTCGGCCGGGTCGGTGGTGTCTGCCAGCACCTGTTCGAAGAAGTCGATGTAGCTGGGGTGGTGCACGGGGTGGAACTCCCACGGCGTGGGGTGGGTCATGATGACCACCCCGCCGGGGCGCACCAGCGGCCGGCCCCGGTAGAGGTTGAAGAAGTAGCCCAACCCCAGGCACATCACCAGGATGGGGTTCATGATGGAGTTGACGTTGTAGGGGCAGATGTAGGGCAGCCCCATGGTCAGCACGTCAGTCTGACCCTCGACGGCCACGAGCTGCTGGCGGTACACGTTCTCGGTGGTGACCTTGTGGACGGCCTCCACCTCGCCAGCTTGCACCGAGGTGATGGCGTAGGGCGCCCGCCAGGACTGGAAGGCGCGGCGCCGGGCCGCCGGTGACATGACTTGCAGCCCGCCTTGCATGGCCAGGAACGTCGCCCGGTCGCGTGCGGTCCACTCCCACTCGCGCTTCTGCAGCATCGACAGCGACCCGCTGGTGCCGAAGCTGTTGTTGTTGATAGTGGTCTCGATCTGGAATATCCGGGGACCGGAGTCGCGCAGCACGGCGCCCTGGCGCCAGTTGGAGTGGTGGAGTTCGGAGCGGCGCTGGTCCATGAACGACCGGGACTTCAGCATCGTGGCCACGTTGTGGTGGTGGCGCAAGCCCTGGTAGCCCGACAGGCCGGTGGCGGTGCTCTTCCAACCGCCGTCCATGGCGACGATGTTGATGTTCACGTACACGACCAGGTCGCTCTCGGCGGCGCGGCGGCTGATCTGCACCTCTTCGCCACAGTCGGTGGCGCCGAGGACCACCATGCCGTCGGGATCCTCGGCGTCGTGGTTGTAGAGGCGGCGCGACGGGGCGAAGGCGTCGTAGACGCGGTCGCCGACGGCGTGGCGCAACTCGGATTCGGTCATGCGGCGGTGCAGCGCCAGCGCCGCGATGATGTGCACGTCGTCCACACCGGCCGCGGCGGCCATGTCCAGGACGGTCTCGATGACCTGCTGGCGCACGTCGGGCCGCTGCATCGGCGGCAGCGGCAGGGAGATGTCGTCGAAGGCGATGGTGAGCTTCATGCCCGGTCGCAGCAGGGCCGGCAGCGGTTCGCTGTCGATGGGATGCTCGAGGGCGTGGCGGATGGCGCCGGCGGGGTCCGGCAGGCCTTCCAGCGGGCTGGGCGGGTAGATCACCCGGGAGCGGCCGGCTGGCAGCCGCTCGAGGCGGAAGCCCTCGCCGTGGTGGAACAGGATCGGCGGCGTGGACCGCTCGACCTCCAGGACGAAGCCGGGCCGGGGGGTGGGGGAGGCGGTGCGGGGGCTCATCGGCCGCTCATCGTCGCACGACCGGCTGCGCGAGGGGCAGCAGCTTGCGGGGTCCGCCGGGGGCCTGGCGGAAGTTCTCGATGAGCCAGCCCCGGCGCCGGGCCAGGGTCGCCAGCTTGGTCTCGGGGTTCACCGCCACCGGGAAGCCCACCGCTTCCAGCATGGGCAGGTCGCTGGTGGAGTCGGCGTACGCCGCCGACTCGGCCAGCGAGATCCCTTCGCGGTCGGCGTAGTTCAGCAGCGCCTCGGCGCGGCTCTCGCCGGTGGGCGGCACGGCGGCGAGTTGGCCGGTGTAGGCCGATCCGCTGCGGGTGCGCGTCAGTGAGGCGCAGACGATGTCGTCGAACAGCGGGGCGAACGGGGCGATCACGAAGTCCAGCGCGCCGGTGATCAGCACGGTGCGATGGCCCAGGGCCCGGTGGTGGCGCACCCGGCGTATGGCGGCGGGGAACGACTGCCGCAGCAGCAGGTCGCTGAACATCTCCAAAGCGTCGTCGGCCACCTGCTCCACCGGCGCCCCGGCGAAGCGCCGGTAGAAGTAGCGCAGGAAGTCGCTGCGGTCGTGGCGGTCCAGGTCCAGCAGCTTGGGCGCCTCTGCGAGGGTGCGGGCCACCAGGCGGGCCCGGTCGGCGACCGGCATGCGCTTGGTGGCCAGCCAGCCCCACGAGGCCACCACGTTGGAGGCCACCAGGGTGTTCTCCAGGTCGAAGGCGGCCATGTGGCGCTGCGGCGAGAGCACCTGCCGGCGACGGCGGGTGTCGCGGTCGGCACCGGCTCGCACCGCCGGTGTGGTCTTGAGGCGCCCCTGGGCGACCACCGACGGCAGGTGGATCTCGGTGAGGTAGCGGTGCCAGTCGATCCGCCGCGGGTCGAAGTCGAAGTTCTGCCGGTCTTCGGGCGTGAGGGACTCCTGGAGCGCCAGGAGGTTGTCGATCCCGAAGGTGGCCTGGCACTCCACGTAGCCGCTGTACAGCTCCACATAGCTGAGCGCCCGCTCGACTAGGGCGCGCTTCTCCGCGAACCCGGCGGCGATGCCCGCCTTCTCGCCCCTGACGGGCAGGGCGCTGAGGACCTTCTCGCCGGCGAGCAGGGTGCGCCTGGCTCGGTCCAGTTGCGTCTGGACCCGCTTGCGGCTCGGGTAGGACCAGCGCGGCGGGGAGATGGGCTGGTTGCGCTCGTCGTAGATCGGGTTCTCGCAGAACCACGCGTGCGACCAGTCGTGCAGGTCCGCGAAGCGGAACGGATTGACCGCGCCGGACGCCACCTGCACCACGTTCGGCCGGCCGTCGGCGGCGGGGCCGTCCGCGGCCACCGCGCACACTGCCGCGGCCACGTGGTCGACGGGGATCACGTCGAGGGTTCCCTCGGGGATGCCGGGAAAGTCCTGCAGCAGGCCGCGGGCGTAGGAGATGATGATCGGCTCGGCCATGCGGAACCCGCGGATCCAGCCGGGGAACGGCTCCGCCACGGCCGACTCGATGATCGACGGCCGCACGATCGTCAGCGGGACGGCGCCTCTGGTCTCGGTCAGCGCCGCCTCGGCGAGGGCCTTGGTGAGTCCGTACGAGTCGGGGAAACCGAGGGAGGCCGACCGGGCGCGGCCCACCTCCACCAGCCGTGTCCGCACCCAGCGCTGGCGGATCTGCTCGCGCTTGGCGCTCAGGGCGGCTGTTCCGGCTGCGCCGAGTTCGGAGTCCGCTTCGGCGGCGAACTCCTCGAGCCGTTCGGGTGTGCGGCTCTCGTCCTCGATGGCGTCGCGGCTCCGTCGGACCGAAGCGGCCTCGGCCCGCCAGTCCATGGCCACGGCGAAGTGGCTCTCGGTGAGCAGTTCCTCGGGGGCGAACCCGCGGCGATTGCCGGCCACATACGCCGTCGAGACCGAGATCAGGTGCGGGGTGGCGCCAAGGTCCCCCAGCAGCTCCACGAGGCGGATCGGCCCCAGCAGGTTGGTCTCGGTGGCCAGGTCGAAGGGGTTGTCGAAAGCCACCGCGGCGGCGGCGTGGATGACGGTGTCGCAGCCGGCCAGCAGCTCTCGGGCGTGCTCGTCGCATCCCAGGCCGTCGAGGCTCACGTCCGCGGCGACGGCCTCGATGCGCTGGTCGCACTCGGCGGCGAAGCCGTCGCGGCCCAGGGCTTCCCGGAGGTGGTCGAAGGCGTCGTTGCGCAGCACCTCCCGGCGGATCCGCTCGGCGGCGCCGCGACGGCCGGGTCGCACCAGCAGGACCAGCTCACACTCGGGCACCGAGCGCAGCAGCTTCTCGGTGAGCGCGGTCCCCAGGAAGCCGGTGGCACCGGTGAGGGCGATGCGCCTGCCCGCCAGGGCCTCAGGAATCACCCCTTCTTTCTACCATGTGGTAGAGGCATCTACCACATGGTAAGGGCGCTGGTACGTCCCGTTCGGCCCGCTGGTTCTACCAGATGGTAGAGAACCTGGGACTCAACTAGGCTGGCGATCGATGGAGACACGGGACCGCATCCTCGAGGCGGCGCTCGTGGCCTTCGGCGGGCGCGGCTACGACGCCGTCTCGCTGGACTCCATCGCCGGTGACAGCGGGATCCGCAAGCAGACCGTGCTCTACTACTTCGGGTCCAAGGACGCCCTCATGGAGGCGGTCATCGATGCGACCGTGGCCGATCTGACCGCGGCGCTGCTGGCGGCGGCGCAGACCTCGCCCGAGGCGACCGACGGGGATTCCGAGCCGCCCGACGCCTGGGCCGGCGTCGAGGCGATCGTGCGGACCGTGTTCCGCTTCGCCGTGCGCCGCCCCGAGATGCTGGGATTACTGCGCGAGGTCACCCGACTGGGTCCGCCGTGGATCGACCGGGTGCGCGCCGGCTTCGAGCCGCTGGTGGATCGCGCCCGGGCCTTCCTCGAGGCCGGCATGGACTCGGGGGTGATCCGCCGCTGCGACTCCCGGCTGCTGCTGGTCTCCACCTACTCGACGGTGATGGGCGTGGCCACCGAGGTGGAGGTGCTGCGCGCCGTCGGCGTCGAGCCCACCCTCCGCGACACCGTGCTCCGCCGCCGCGAGCTCCTCCGCTTCCTCCGCTCCGCCCTCGTCGGCTGAGGGTCGAGCCGTCTTGGCGAGTCGGGGTGCCGGGGCTGTCTGCAACGTCTGTGTACTCTGGGCCTGCGCGAAGTATCAGCTTCCCAAGGAGCAATCCAACGGATACATCGATTTCGATTCTTGAGCGCTCCGTCTACGGAGTCAGTGAAGCGGCCGGCCTGCTGGGTCTCCATGCGCGTCGAGTCAGCGCGTGGCTCGACGGTTACGAGCGTGGCGGCAGGTTCTACGAGCCAGTGATCCGGCCAGAGCACACGGGAGACGACATAGTCACGTGGGGAGAGTTCGTCGAACTCGGCTACCTACGCGAGTACCGCCGCAAAGGTGTCCCGCTGCAGAGGCTTCGCCCCGTGATCGCAGCACTGCGCAACGAGTATCAGACGTTGTATCCGCTGGCCACAGCGCAACCGTTCGTTTACGGCCGAGACCTCGTTCTGGTGCTGCAGCGCGAGAATGCCTTGCCGGATCCTCTGGCGATCGTCGTCCGGTCCCGGCAAACGGTTCTCCTTGCCGACGAGGCCGAGCGCTTCTTCCGCAAGGTCGAATTCGATTCGCAGAATGCAGTGTGCCGGCTCCGTCCCGCGGGAAGTGCGTCGGCGGTCGTCATCGATCCCCTGATCCGTTTCGGTCGGCCGTCGGTGCGAGGAGTGTCCACGGATCGGCTATGGGAGTTGTACGACGCTGGCGAGCCGCTGGAAGTCATCTCAGCCGGCTACGACATGGCGGACCACGATGTTCGTGCGGCGGTGGCCTACGAGGAGCAGCAGCGTTCGATCGCGGCCTGAAGCACTGTGGCCGCCGAGTTCTTCGTAGACGAGAACGACCTTGCACTGGGCCGAGCCTTGGCGGAGTGGCATGGCGGGATCGTGTTCCCCGGGCATCCAGATCTCCCGGAGGTTCCGCGAGGGGCTCCCGATGACGAGTGGCTGCACGTCGTGGGCGAGCAGCGACTCTGTGTGATCACGCGCGACCGCAAGATCCGCTACCGGTGGCGTAGCCGACCGGCAGGTCCCTCATGAGTCGCTGGTGAGTACGCGGTATTGGCCGACGGTAGTCATGGCTGCTCGGATGCGTGGACCGTCGTCGCTGGCCCAGACGCAGAGTGGCCCCCCGAGGTGTTCGGCTGCGGCGACCGCCTCGGCCCCAAGGCTCGACAAGCGGTGCGCCGTAGCGAGTTCCGCTATTCGGCACGCGAGTTCGCGCATGGGTACAGTCATGATCTCGTCGGGGAGGGCGACGAGTTGCCGCCCCAGCGCGCTGCGCACCTCGGCCGGTAGCGAACCCGTCAGAGCGCCACCCGACGCGGAAGAGGCGCTCTTGCACAGACGCAGGAGATACAGATTCGTAGTCGCTGGCTCATGATCCCGGAGCACGGCTTCGAGCCTGAGGCCGATCCGGCCCGTCAGCAGGTCGCGGAGGAGATAGTCATCGAGGACCGCACGGGTCACGTGGTGGCGAGGTCGGGATCGTCGGCCAGCGACCGGACGTAGGCGGCGTGCTCGTCGCGACTGAGCAGGTCGTCGAGCAGCCGACCTCTTTCGCCCCGGGGTACGGTGAGCACGCCGAATCCGAGGTCGATGACGTCGACCGGTCCTCCATTGTCGAGGCCCCAGCGGCGGCGGGCCGCTGCGGGGAGGGACATTTGGCCCGACGATGACACTCGAAACTCCTGCCGATCGCTCATAACCCGATCATACTTGGTGCGGACTGCTATGGCACCAAGTACACGAGTTCGTTGCCGGCGCGTTCAGCGTTCGGTGCGGGTGTGGGCGGCTCGGCGGGTGTGGCGATCTAGGGCCAGGTGGATCAGCTCGGCGATTAGCGCGGGGCCGTCGAGGCCTGAGACCTCCCAGAGGCGGGGGTACATGGAGATGGGGGTGAAGCCCGGCATGGTGTTGATCTCGCTGGCGACGAGGCGCCGGCCGGGCGCGGCGGCCTCGTCGTAGAGGAAGTCCACCCTCGCCAGTCCCTCCACATGCAGCGCCCGGGCGGCTGTGGTGGCGAGCTGTTGCACCTCTTCGATGATGTCGCCGGGGAGATCCGCTGGAGCGTGCAACTCGGCGGCGTCGTTCAGGTACTTGTCGGCGAAGTCGTAGAACTCGCCGCCGGGCACGATCTCGCCGGGAAGCGAGGCTCGCAGCTCCTCGTTGCCGAGCACCGACACCTCGATCTCCCGTCCCGGCACGAACTCCTCGACGATCAGCCGGTCGTCGTAGGCCGCGGCGACCGAGAGCGCCTCGGCAACCTCGGTGGTGTCGGCGGCCTTGGAGATGCCGATCGAGGAGCCCAGGTTGGCCGGCTTCACGAACACCGGACTGCCCAGCTCGTCGAGCAGGGTGCCGGGCGTGTTCCCGGTCACGTCGCCGCTGCGGAGTTCCACGTAGCGCGCCACGGGCAACCCCGCCGCCTCGAGCAGGCGCTTCGAGACAGGCTTGTCCATGCACGCCGCGCTGGACAGCACGCCCGGCCCCACGTACGGCACGCCGGCCATCTCGCAGAGCCCCTGGACGGTTCCGTCCTCGCCGAACGGGCCGTGCAGGACGGGGAAGACCACCAGCGGCTCATCGGCGGCGGGCGCGAACGCCTCCTCCAGCGCTATCGCCGGTAGGTCGTCGCCGAGTGCCGGGAGGGCGTCACCGCCCGCACCCTGCGTCTCGCTGCCCCTCGGTGGGCGGACCCAGTGGCCCTCGCGGGTGATGCCGACGAGATCCACACCGAACCCCGCGGCGCGGGCGCAGCCGGCCACGTAGCGGCCCGACACCCGCGAGACCTCGTGTTCGGCCGACCGGCCGCCGTACAGGACGACCAGCCGGGTGCGCTCGGTCACGTGCGCCACGCTACCGGTGGCGCCGATCCGCTCGATGCATCCAGGTCGTCGCCCCGGGCGCTGCTCGGCGGGATCCCGCAGGAGCCCGCGAGCACGAGTCGATCCCGGCGGGGGTGTACGTTCGATCCGGTGTCGGGTCGAACTGCGGCATGCCGACGGGGCCGGCGGGATGAGCGGCCGGCTGCGATCGCCCCCCCGGGAGGCGGCCTCCGCCGGCCGACCCCGTTGCGCGATTCCCGCATCCAGCGAACTGCGGCGGCGTGCACCCGCCGACTCTCGGGCCATCGACGATGAGATTCGCCCTGTCGGAGGTGGCCGGACTCGTCGGCGGCGAGTTGATCGGCGCCGACGTCGAGGTCGACGGCGTGTCGGTGGACTCCCGGAGGTTGGGAGCGGGGGAGTTGTTCGTTCCCCTCGTCGCCGAGCGCGACGGCCACGACTTCATCGGCGACGCCGCGGCGGCGGGAGCGGCGGCCTGCCTGGCGCGCCGGGATCGCCTCGGCGGGCTGCCGACGGTCCCCGTACCGCTGGTGGCGGTGGCCGACACCGGGGTGGCGTTGCGACAACTCGGCGCCGCGGCGCGGGATCGCTTCGCCGGGACGGTGACAGGCATCACCGGCTCGGTCGGCAAGACCTCCACGAAGGACTTGCTGGCGGCGGCGCTGGGCGTCGCCGGGCCGGTGCACGCCAGCCCGGCCTCGTTCAACAACAGCATCGGCGTGCCGTTGACCCTGCTGGGCGCCACCGGCGCCGAGCGGGCGCTGGTTGCCGAGATCGGCACCAACGCGCCCGGCGAGATCGCCGACCTGGCGGCGCTCGTCCGGCCCGACTTGGCAGTGGTCACCGCGGTGAGTGCCGCCCACACGGAGGCGTTCGGCACACTCGAGGCCGTCGCCGCAGAGAAGTCCGATCTGGTGGCCGCGCTGGCGGCGACGGGTACTGCTGTTCTCAACGCCGACGACCACCGTGTCGCGGCCATGGCGGCCCGGACCGCGGCGCGGGCCGTCAGCTACGGGTTCACTGCCGGCGACGTGCGGGCTGCCGACACCACCCTCGACGGCGCGCTGCGGCCCTCCTTCGTGATGGTGACGCCGTGGGGCCGAGTGCCGGTGCGGCTGCGCGCCGCCGGCCTCCACAACGCGCACAACGCCCTGGCGGCGGCGGCTGCGGCCCTGGTCCTGGGCGTGAGCATCGAGGCCGTGGCGCACGGTCTCGGCCGGGCCGAGCTGTCGCCGTGGCGGATGGCGGTCGAGACGACCGCGAGCGGGGCGTTGATCATCAACGACGCGTACAACGCGAATCCGGCGTCGGTGGCCGCGGCACTCCACTCCCTGGCGGCGGTGCCGGCAAGGCGACGCGTGGCCGTGCTGGGTGTGATGGCCGAACTGGGTGAGCGCCACGTAGCCGAGCACGCCGGGGTGGCCGGCCTGGCCGCGGACCTGGGCATCGAGGTGCTCGCAGTCGCCGAAGCCGGCTACGGCGCCGCAACCGTCCCCGACATCGAGGCCGCCCTGGCTGCGTTGGGAACGCTGAGTCCCACCGATGCCGTGCTCGTCAAGGGCAGCCGGGTGGCCGGCCTGGAACGACTGGCGGCCGCGCTCATCGGGCACCGGTAGGGCGCCGGACCCGGCTGCGGATCAGGCAGCGGCGTCCCGGCAATCCGCAGCTCGGCGGGGAATCGGGGCGCGTCGCCGGCTGTGTCCGCCGCCGCCGCCGCTGTGCTGCCATCGAGCGGCAGCTACGTAGAATCGTGCCGTGACCTCGGTGGCGTTCGAGAGCATCCCGGTGATCGACGCGGCCCCCCTCGCCGGCGGGGATCCGCCGCCCCGGGGCGTCGCCGAAGAACTGACGGCGGCCTGCCACGAGGTCGGTTTCCTCCTCGTCGTCAATCACGGCGTCGACGAGGACCTGCACGGCGCCGTCTTCGAGATGATGCGCCGGTTCTTCGGACTTCCCACCGATCGCAAGCAGCTGATCGACAAGCGGGCGTCCCGCCACTTCAGGGGCTGGGAGCCGGTCGGCACCGAGTACACCAACAACCGGCCCGACATCCGCGAGCAGATCGACTGCTGGACCGAGTGGCCGCCCCGCAGCCGTGACGTCGAACCGCGCTACCTGCGGCTGCTGGGTCCCAACCAGTGGCTCTCCGAGGACGTGCTGGCCGACCACGAGGCGCTCAGCAACCGCTGGTCGGCGGCTCTCGGCGGCGTCGCCGCCCGCCTCCTCGAGGCGCTCTGGACCGGCCTGGGGCTGTCCAGAGCCCACCTCCGGCGGTTCATCGGCACCGAGCCCATGTCGCTCACGAAGTTCATCCATTACCCGGCCACGCCGCCCGGCGCGGCCGGCGTGAACGCCCACCACGACACCGGGTTCCTCACGATCCTGGCGACCGGTGACACACCCGGCCTCCAGGTGCAGAATCCGGCTGGGCAGTGGATCGACGTGCCCCAGGTGCCGGGCTCGCTGGTGGTCAACCTCGGCGAGAGCCTGCAGGCCATGACCGGCAACTACCTCGTGGCCACCCCGCACCGGGTCATCTCGACGGTGGAGCGTTACGCCAGCGGGCACTTCTACGGCCCGTCGCTGGAGGCATCCCTGGCCCCGCTCCCGCTGGACGCCCGCTTCGCCGAGGCCGTGGCCGCCAGCACCCACCATGCCAACGCCGGCTTCATGGCCCGCAGGGAGGAACTCCAGGCCGGCGTCGGCGACATGGCGAGCGACTACCGGCCCGGTACCTACGGCGAGCAGCTCTGGAACTACTTCGCCCGCAGCTATCCCGAGATCGTGGATCACCACTACGGGGTGGCCCCCGCGGGAGCACGGCCGTAGAATCCTGCTTCCCTCGGACCGTTAGCTCAGACTGGTAGAGCGCTCGCTTCACACGCGAGAGGTCACTGGTTCAAGTCCAGTACGGTCCACTCCGGCGGTCCTCGGCGGCCGGTGCCTTCCCGCCCCTTTCAGGCCGGCAATGCGCCGGCCAGGAAGCCCTCGACGGCGTCGCAGAACGCTTCTGGGCGCTCAAGGGGCGGGCAGTGGCCGCAGCCGTCGAGCATCACGAACGCCGCGCCGGCCACGCCCGCGGCGAGCTCGACGCCCATCTCCGGCGGCGTGGTGGCGTCGGCGCCGCCTGCGATCACCAGGGTCGGGTTGCCAATGGCGTCTAGGTGCGGGCGCAGGTCCATGTCGCGCAGCGCCCGGCAGGAGGCGGCGAAGCTGCCCGGATCTATCTCTAGGAGCACGGCGCGACGCTCCGCGACGGCGGTGGGATGCGCTGCCAGGTACTCCTGGGTGAAGATGCGGCGCACCGCCACCTCCACCACGGCCTCCATGCCCGCCTCGCTCACCAGGTCGCTCATGGTGGTGAAGGCGGCGCGGCGCGGCTCGGAGAAGGCGGCGCCCCCGTTCGCTGCGATCAGCGGGCCGAAGAGCTCACCGCGGGTCGCGGCGAGGGCCACGCAGACGAAGCTCCCGAAGCCGTTTCCCAGCACGGTGACCTCGGGGCCGGTGACGCCGGCGGCCTCCAGCGCCTCGGCCAGCGCCCCGGCGATGTCGAACAGCGTCGGTGAGGGGTCGGCCAGCGGCTCCGAGGCGCCGAAGCCCGGCAACCAGACCCGGTGGAGCTCGAACCGGCCCGCTAGGCGCGGCGCGGCGGCGTCGAAGGCGCGGGCGTCGGTCAGCAACGAGTGGACCAGCACCAGCGGCGGGCCGGCGCCCTCGCGGTCGATCCGGATGCGTGGCACGTCGAGGATTCCCGCAACCTCCGCCGGCCTCAGCCGACGGGCATCAGGACTTTCAGCGAGTCGGCGCTCCGGGTGCGCTCGAAGGCGCGGGAGACCTCGGACATGCCGAGCCGATCGCTGACGATCGGCTCGAGGTCCAGCACGCCCGAGGCGGCCAGCTCGATGGCGCGGGCGTAGTCGTCGGCGATGGCGGCCCGGGGGTTCCGGACCGTCAGCTCCTTGAAGTAGAGCTGGTAGTAGGGGAGGCCGGTGCTGCCGCCCGCGGTCACCGTGCCGAACACCAGCACCTCGCCGCCGATGCGCGCTGATTCGATGGCGAGGGCGACGGTGGCCTCGGTCCCGACGGCCTCGACGGCCAGGTCGGCGCCCACCCCGTCGGTGACCTCGGCGATCACTTCGGCGGCGTCGTCGGGCGCCGCGGTTGCCACCGCCCCGAAGGCGGCTGCCAACTCTCGCTTGAAGGCCGAGCGGGTCACGCCGATGACTTCCGCGCCGGCGGCCCGCAGCAACTGGGTGAAGATCAGCCCGCTCACGCCCAGCCCGATGACGACGGCGGTATCACCGGGGAAGATCGGGGCGGCGCGCTGGGCGTGCACGCACGTGCCGGTCACCTGCACCATCGCCGCAGCCTCGGTGCCCAGGTGTGCCGGCACCGGGAGCAGCCGGTTCGCCGGCGCGGTCACGAGTTCGGCCCAGACCCCGTCGGCGTCGCGGCCCAGCAGCCCGCCGTGCAGGCACAGGTTCGTCCGGCCCGCTCGGCAGAGTGCGCACGAGCCGCACGAGATGGCCGGATCGATCATGACCCGCTGTCCGGCGTCCACGCCGCTGGCGCCGCCATCGACCACCTCGCCGACCATCTCGTGGCCCATGACCCGCGGGTAGCTGACCGGCACGCCCCCCGAGAGGATCTTGACGTCGGTGCCGCAGATGCCCACGGTCTCGACGCGCACCAGAGCCTCGGCCTCGGGCCTGGAACCTGCCGGCGAGGGCACGTCGGCATAAGCCAGCCGGCCGGGGGCGGTCACCTGTACGGCCTTCATTCTCTCCCCCGATTTGGCTCAGATCGCCGGTGCAGTGGACAGTACAGTGTGCATCAGAGCCGTCTCCTGCGCTATTGCGATCCCGCTCGGGCAATCGCTGCGACCGCTAGCCTGCCGGTTCGCCGTCCTGAGCCGGTCTCGGAGCGGTGAGCGTGCACGCCTGGGTCGTCGCCGGGGGCGAGCCGCCCGATCCCGCGCAGTTGGGGGAGTTGAGGCCCCCGCAGCTCGTCGTGGCGGCCGACTCCGGCGCAGACGTGGCCCGCAGCCTGGGGCTGGTCCCCGACGTGATCGTGGGCGACTTCGACTCGGTGACACCGTCGGGGGCGGCCGCCGCCGAGCAGCGCCGCTTCCCGACCGACAAGGACGCCACCGACCTGGCGCTGGCCCTCGCCGAGGCGCTCCGGCGGGGCGCGGGGAGCCTCACCGTCGTGGGCGGCGCCGGCGGGCGCCTCGATCACCTGCTGGCCAACGTGGCCGTGCTGGCCGCCGAGGACCTCGCCGGTGTGCGCGTCGACGCCCTCATCGGTCCGGCGCGGCTCTGGGTCGTGCGCCGCCGCCGGACGATCAGCGGGACCGTCGGCCGGATCGTGACCCTGCTGGCACACGGAGGCCCCGCCACCGGTGTGCGTACGGAGGGCCTGCGTTGGGCGCTGGCGGGCGAGACGCTGGAGGCGGGCGCCAGCCGCGGCGTCAGCAACGTCTTCACGGCGCCCGAGGCCACCGTGACCCTCGAGTCGGGGGTGATCCTGGCGGTCCGGCCCTGACCGCTCCGACCGCCGCCGGTTCCCGCCCCGTTCCCGCCCGGAGCCCTCGCCGGGGCCGTGGTCCGCCGCCTATCGTGGGGAGGGCACCACCGGGAGGAACAATGGCTCTGACCCAAACCCAGATCGAGCGCTACGAGAGCGACGGCTACCTGATCGTGCGCGGGGCTCTCACAGCCGCCGAGTCGGCGGAGTTGCGCGACACCTGCGACTTCTTCGCCCGACAGGCCCTCGAGTTGACCGAGGACTCCGACGTCATCGAGCTCGACGACGCCCCGCACCTAGCGGATGGGCCGCCGCTGATCCGCCGGATCAAGAGCCCGCACACCAACCACGAGACGTTCACCAAGATGCTGGCGCACCCCGGGATCCTAGACATCGTGGAGGACCTCATCGGCGGTGACATCCGCTGGATGCACTCCAAGCTCAACGCCAAGCAGCCGGGCGGCGGGGGGATCGGCGAATGGCACACCGACTGGGGCTACTACCCGCACACCAACGACTCGGTCCTCGAGGTGGGCATCGCCATCGATCCGTGCACCGAGGCCAGCGGCTGCATGCTCGTGGTTCCCGGGACCCACACGGGCCGCGCCTACGACCACAGCCAGAACGGCCGCTTCGTCGGGGGGGTGCGGCCTGGCGAGTTCGACCCCGCCGACGTGGTGCCGGTGGAGTTGCAGCCCGGGGACATCTCCCTGCATCACGTCCGGCTGCTGCACGGCTCGGGCCAGAACCGTTCCGATCAGCAGCGGCGACTCCTGCTGCACGGCTACACCGCCGCCGATGCCTGGCCGATCATGGCCCGCAGCCAGCCGTCGGACTGGCCCGAGTGGGACGCCCAGATCCTGCGCGGCAGCCCCACCACCCACGCCCGCCTAGAGGCGTGCCCGGTGGTGGTTCCGCTGCCCGACCCGCCGGCGTTCGGCCTGTTCAAGCTGCAGGCCCAGATGGAGGAGTCCCACTTCGCCGAGGTGGCGGGCTAGCGGCGGGCCCTCCCGGCGAGCCCCTCCCGGCGAGCCCCTCCCGGCGCCCCCGACCCGACTGCCCGGCCCACCCTGGCGATGAACCGGCCCCTCGGACCGGCCTCGGGCCACGCCAAGGGCCCGTTCGCGGTGGACTGGGAGGAGCGCTACGACATGCCGCGGCTGCGGCGCGAGCGGGTGGCCGCCGCCCAGCGCGAGCTGAGCGCCGCCGGTATCGACGCCCTGATGGTGTGGAAGGACGAGAACGTCCGCTACCTCACCTCGCTGCGTGCCCAGCTCATCGCCGGCAAGACGATGGCGCTGAACGGTGCCCTGCTGACGCCGGCCGGCGACCCGGTGCTGCTCTGTTCGGGCGGGGAGATCGACAAGGCCCGTGCGGGCATGCCGTGGATCGCCGAGGCGCACGCCATCCCCATCATGGAGCAGGCCGAGCTGGTGGACGGGTTCGTGGCCGCCATCCTGCGTCCGATCCTGTCCGAACGGGGCCTCGACAGCGGACGCCTCGGGGTGGACGCCGGCAACGTGTCGTTCATCGACGCCATGCGCCGGCACCTCCCCGACCTGGAGCTCCTCGACGGCGACACCGTCATGCAGCGGGCCCGGCTCATCAAGACCGACGTCGAGATCGCCATCATCGCCGAGGCCTGCGCCATCGGCGACGCCGTCACGCAGCGGGCCCTGGACGAGACGAGGGCGGGCCGGCGCGAGCTGGAGGTGGCCGGCGACGCCATGCAGACGCTGTTCTGCCTCGGCGGGGAGATGGCGCACGTCATCACGCCGTTCGTGGCCTCCGGCGAGCACATGTCGCCCCCGCACCGACTCGCCACCGACAAGCTGATGCGCAACAGCGACCTCTGCTTCATCGACATCGGCGCCATGTGGAACGGCTACTTCGCCGACATCGGCCGCACCACGATCATCGGGCGCCCCAGCCGGCGCCAGAAGGAGATCTACACCGCCGTCTACCGTGGCCTGATGGCCGGGATCGACAGGATGCGCCCCGGTTGCACCACTGCCGACGCCAGCGACGCAATCGTGGAGGCGATCGGTGGGTTCGGCCTAGCGGAGCACCTCTTCAGCCTGTTCATCGGCCACGGCATCGGGGTCGGGGCCAACGAGCCCCCGTACATCGGCGAGGACATGCCGGGCGCCACCGACACCGAGTTCCGCCCGGGCATGGTGTTCGCGGTGGAGCCCCTGGTGTGGGTGCCGGACGTGCCGGGAGGCGGCGGGGTGCGGATCGAGGACATGGTGCTCGTGACCGCCGACGAACCCGTCGTCCTGTCCCGCGTGGAGTACGAGGAAAGGCTGCTGCTGTGAGCGATTCGAACGAGCCGGTCCGGCTGGGGGTCGTCGGTCTGGGCTGGTGGGGAGGCGAGCTCGCTGACGCCGCGGCCCGCAGCGGCGCGGCCGAGGTGGTGGCGTGCTACGCCCGCACCGAGTCGGCTCGGCTGGCCTTCGCCGGCGAGCGCGGCTGCCGGGCGGCGACGTCGTTCAACGATCTGATCACCGCCGACGACGTGGAGGGCGTCGTGCTGGCCACGCCGCACAGCATCCACGGCGAGCAGGTGCGCGAGGCTGCGGCTGCCGGCAAGGGTGTGCTGGTCGACAAGCCGTTCACGCTGAGCGTCGCCGACGGCCGGCGTGCCGTGGCCGCGGCGCGGGATGCTGGCACGGTGCTCATGGTTGGCCACCAGCGGCGGCGCCTGGCCGCGGTGCGCCGCATTCGGGCGCTCCTCGACGAGGGGGCTCTCGGAACGCCGCTGCTGGCGACGTCGGTCTTCGTGGTGGGGCGCGGCTTCCCGGCGAACTGGCGGTCCGCGCCGCACGAGAGCCCGCTGGGCGGCATGACCGGCCTCGGCGTCCACATGATCGACACGTTCCACTACCTCGTCGGCCCGATCCGCCGGGTCAGCGCCTTCAGCAACGGGGTGCTGGGCGGCGAGCCCCTCGACCACGCCACCGGGCTGCTGTTCGAGTTCACTTCCGGCGCCGTCGGGAACCTCGTGACCTCGCACTACAACCCGCTTACCGAGGAGTTCTGCCTCTTCGGCTCGGAGGCCGCGGCGTCCAGCCAGAACGAGGGGGCCCGCCTGTTCACCCAGCAGCGGAGCGAGACGGCGCGCCGCGAGGTGCCCCTGGAAGCCACCGACCCCCTGGCCGAGCAGGTCGCCGAGTTCGCCGGCGCCATCAGAGGCGAGTGCCCCGTCGAGACCGACGGCGAGGTGGGCTTGGCGGTGATCGCCGTGCTCGAGGCCGCCATGGCCTCAGTCGAACGCGGCGAAGCGGTCGCCACCGCCGAGTTCGCCGGCGCCTAGCCGCAGCGGTGGGCGCAGGCGGCGGCGTCACCGCAGCGAGGGGGACGAGCCTGGACTCCGCACCGGCGATCCCCGGCGGCATTGCCGAGGTCACGCCGGGCTGGCTGCGGCAAGCGTTCGCTGCGGGCGGGCGCGCTGATGTTCCCGCCGTGGAGGAGGTCGGCGTGGAGCAGGTGGGTGTGGGGATCGGCCACGTGGGGGAGTCGCTGCGCTGCCGCCTCAGCTATGCCGAGGAGCGCCCCGCCGCCCCCGAAACGGTGATCGTGAAGCTGCGCTCCTCGCATCGGGAGACCGACAAGCTGGCCCGGCGGGTTCGGCTGTACAGGCGGGAGTGCGCCTTCTACCGGCTGCTGTCGCATCACGTCCCGATCCGCTCGCCGGTCCTCTACTACGGCGACTACGACCGTCGCAGCAACAAACTCGTACTCGTGCTCGAGGACCTCGGCGGGATGGAGCGGGTCGACGAGATCGAAGGCGCCGACGCGGCGCAGGCGTGCCGTGTCGTGCGGGCGATCGCCAGGTTCCACGCCTACTCGTGGGGGAGGACCCGCGCCTCGCCGTACATCGACATCTTCGACTCGCTGGAACCGAAGTGGCGGCCACCGGTGCAACTCGTCTACTTGGCGTCGCTGCGGCGGACCTTCGAGGTGTTCGGCGATCACTTCTCCAGCGATATGCGCCGCATCACCGAGACTCTCGGTTGGCGGGCGGCGGACTACATGGGCGACCTGGCGAGGGGTCCCCGGGCCTTCGGCCACGGCGACTACCGGTTGGACAACATGTTCTTCGGTCCCGGCCCCGACGACCTGGCCGTGATCGACTGGCAGGTCTGCGGCGGCAACAACCCTCTCGGCGACGTGGCCTACTTCCTCGGCGGCAGCCTGCCGGTCGAGCTGCGGCGGAGCGTCGAGCGGGACGCCGTCGCCGAGTACCACGAGACCCTCCGGCGGGGGGGCGTCGAGGGGATCGGCCTCGAGGACTGCTGGCGGCTCTACCGCCAGAACATGTTCGTGCGGATGCTCGTCATCGTCATCAGCACCGGGGGGCTCGACATCTCGAAGGAGCGCAGCGTCCGCCTCCTGGGGCTCGGCCTGGACCGGACGCTGGCCGCCCTCGAGGATCTCGAAGCCGAAGAGTTCCTCCCCGCTCGCCGGCGGCTATTCGGTCCGTCGTGGGCGTTCTCGACGGCGTCCCGCTGCGCCTACGGAGCGTCGAAGCGGCTGCGCAGATCCTGAGCACCTGCGCCGGTTCGGCCTCCGGGCGGCCCCCCTGCTGGGTACCCCGACGGGTGGCGTGCAGTCGAGTCCTACACCCCGGCACCAGCGCCGGCGAAGTCATCTCGTTCGTGTCCTACCGGATGTATGCACCCGACGGGAAGTGGTACGACGCCGAGAGCCCCAACTGCGTCAGCATCGCCACCCCCGGGCATCCCAGACACGATCCCTCCGTCGGGCGCAGCCGCGCGGCTCGCCAACCTGTGTGGGTCGGCCTATTCGTCGAAGTCGCGGGTGAATAGGCGGTAGGCGAGGTTGTCGACGCTGAGCGCTGAGTTCGACAGTATGACGATCCCTTCGCCCGCTTGGGCGTCGAAGCCGATGAAAGAGGCGTAGCCGCCGGTTCCGCCGTTGTGCCAGACGAATTCGCGGTCGCCCTCTCGTGCGATGATCCAGCCGAGTCCGATGTCCATGCCCAGCGCGGGATCACTTCGCTGGGGTGTGCGGGCGCGCTCCATGGCCTGGCGCAGCGGCGAGGGATCCAGCCCGAGATTCGCTTCGAGGAACGTCAGAAGGTCGTGGACAGTGGATCGGAGTGCTCCCGCGCCGGCGAGGGCCGGCAGATCCCAGTTGGCGGCCGGCCGGAGTTGCCCGTCGTGACCGGTGGCGAGGCGCTCGCGGAGAGCCGGCGTCAGTTCGATTGCCGTGTCGGACATCTGTAGTGGTTGGAGGACCCGCTCAGCGATGAGCGCCTCGAAGTCGGTGCCCGCACCCAACGCGAGTGCGTGGCCCAGCAGGCCGAAGCCGACATTGGAGTACTCGACTGTCTCGTCGATGTCGCGCGTCAGCTTGTGAGAAGACAGGAAGGCGTAGAGATCTTCGACGGTGTAGTCGGCGTAAGGGTTGGTCGGATCTGCCGGGTCGAAGTTGTCGGGAAGGCGGGGCAGCCCGGAACTGTGGGTCGCCAGGTGGCCCAGCGTGATCTGGGCGCCGTCGCTCGTGGGCATCGACACCTCGTCGCCGAGCACGCTCTGAACCGGCGTGTCAAGCCCCAACTCTTCTTGCAATACCAGATCGGCCAACACAGTGGCCGTGAACACCTTCGTGATCGAGCCGATCTCAAAGACGGTGTCCCCATCGGGCTGGGTCGGGTCGTCGGCGCTGACGTGCCCGTAACCGACGACAACCCGCCCGTCAGCGCTGGTTGCGCCGGCGACGACGCCGACGCTCTGGCGGTCCTCGTCCACGAACTCCGCCAGGAGGGTGCGGATCTGCGACTCGGTCAGCGGCTCAACACCCTGGACATCGGCAGTCCGAGCATCCCGCTCGGCTTCGGTCGCGGTGTCCGAGCCTGCACACCCAACGCACCACAGGGCGAGCCCGATCCCAACCGCGAGCAATGTCCGCATCGAACCCCCCTTTCAACTCAAACTCGGCTCCGAAATCGATACAGCTCGCGCAGCCTGTCGGCGATCTCCTCGACGGCGACGTCCTCGGCCGCCACGCGCATCACGAGTTCGTACACGTCGTGGTTGGGAGCCGCTGTTGTGGAGGCTCCATTGAG
>LXNI01001097.1_pt1 | contig 25960 bp, 22 predicted proteins | sample 809091 | NCBI WGS metagenome assembly LXNI01 (sample SAMN04870527, study PRJNA318959) | sponge metagenome | biome: 01000161; feature: marine sponge reef; material: water | host: Sarcotragus foetidus | place: Greece: Milos, Mediterranean Sea | collected 2013-05-29 | depth 5-7 m | reverse complement strand
GCCGCCGAGCGCGACAAGCAGGCCGCCGAGCAGCGCGCGAATGCGGCGGACGAGAGAGCTCGGGCACTGGAGGAACAACTCCGGGCTCTGACGGGCCATGCCCCTCCGCCGGAACGGCATCCCTAGGACCGAGGCACCATTCCGCAAGGTCATCCTTGTAGTGGGAGGGTGAGGGGCCATGCCTCAATTTGCCTCGGCGCGTACCCTGAACCTTCCATCTAGGCCCGCAACTCACTAGTCTCGTGATCATGACAGTGATGATCGAAATCGGTTCTCGAGCATTCCATGCCTTCCCTTGTGGGTCTGAGGCGTGCCTCGCTAGTTAAGATGTCTCGCCTGTCTGGAACCGCTGCCTTGGCGTTCTTTACTGCCTCGCTGGCCACCCTCCCGGCCCAAATCGTGGGCGGCAGTGTTTCCGGCACGATCATCGGGCCGTCGGGTGATCGCGTCGCGGCGGATGTTGGCGCGGTGCATGTCGAGACCGGTCGCGAATACAGCTCGCCGGCGAGTTTCGAGGGGACGTTCTTGTTCCCGTCCCTGCTGCCTGGAACATACGATCTGACACCCAGCGCACAAGGGCTGGCCGCCTCGGTGACGCGGGTCAGCGTGCGCGTCGGCACCAGCGTTCACTTGCGGCTCGAGATGGCGCTGGAAACGCTCCAATCCAGCGTTGAGGTAGTGGAGTCCACCCCCCTGATCGAGGCCCAAACCGCGGCGTTGGGCACAGTAATCGGGCGCGACAGGATGCGCAACCTGCCCCTCAACCAAAGGGTGTTCCTGCCGCTGACGCTACTCGCCGGCGGGACGCACTCCAGCGCACCGGGCTCCGAACTCTCAACCCAGAACGACAGTGGCTTCCATGTCTCGGGCGGACGCGAGACTGCCAACAACTTCCTGCTCGACGGCATCGACAACAACGACATCTATATCAACCGGATCGTCGTCAGCCCGCCTCTCGACAGCGTCCGCGAGTTCCGCCTGCACGCTTCCGGCTACAAGGCCGAGTTCGGCCGCAGCTCGGGCGGGCAGGTCAACGTGGTCAGCCGCTCGGGCACTCGCGAGCTGCACGGCTCGGCCTATCACTACTTGCGCAGCGAGAGGCTCGACGCGCCAAATTACTTCGATCCTACAGACCAGCCGAGGCCGCCGTACCGGCGCGGCCAGTTCGGCGGAACGCTGGGCGGGCCGGTGCCCGGCGCGCACGCGTTCTTCTTTGCCGGCTTTGAAGGAACCCGCGTCGACGACGCTGCGACGCGCACAGCGGCAGTCCCGACTCCCGCACAGCGCGGAGGCGATTTTTCCGACCTCGCGGCAACGGTGATCGACCCGTTCGCAGCAGCGCCGTTCCCGAACAACCGGATCCCCTCGCACAGGCAGGAACCGGCCGGCACGGGCGTGGCCGGGTACTGGCCCGACCCGAACCGCCTGGACCCGGTGCAAAACTTCGTCTCGACGCCTGACGGCGACGCCCTCATGAACCAGCTCACGGGCCGACTAGACCACGATCCCAGTTCAGAGAGCCGCGTCTTCGTCCGCTTCAACCACGGCCACCTGCGCAGTTTCGGCCCGTTCGCCGATTCGGACGTGCCAGGCTTCGGCAGTTTCACGCTCGACCAAGGCCAGCATCTGGCCGCGGCTTACACGCAAGCCTTCTCGCCACTGACACTGCTGGAAATCCGGGCGGGATTCAACCGCCTGCGCCGCGAGGTCACGCACCAGAACGCCGGGCGCGATATCTCCAGCGAACTGGGCATCACCGGTTTGACGACCGATCCCCGCTTCGTGGGCTTCCCGGGCATCAATGTCGGCGGCTATGCCAGCCTGTCGGACGACACAGCCCTGCCCATCCTGCGCACGAGCACCACTGGGCACGTTTCCGCCAATCTCACTCACGCAACGGCGAAGCACCGTCTCAAGTGGGGCAGCGAACTGCGCAGCGTCAGCATTGACGGCACGCAAGGCCTGTTCGGTCGCGGCCAGTTCAATTTCCTAGGGGCGATTTCGCAGCACCCCGTGGCGGATCTGTTGCTCGGCTTCCCGACATACAGCATTCAGACCGTGGTGGACAATGACTTCCGCCAGCGCGCGCAATTCTGGAGCGTGTTCGGACAGGATGACTGGACGCTGGCTCCAAGACTGACGCTCAGCGCAGGGCTGCGCTACGAGTACAACGCGCCGGTCTACGATGCGGACGACCGCTTCTCGCAGTTCGACCTCGACAGCGTCCAGCTCGTCGATGCGGCGGCTTCGCCACTCGGCCGGGCGGGCTATGCGGCGGACCGCAACAATTTCGCGCCACGCATCGGACTCGCTTGGAATCCTTCCGATTCGACGGTGCTGCGGGCCGCCTACGGCGTCTACTACGACGTGACCATGCTCGAGGCCAATTCCGGCCTGTACTTCAATCCCCCGTACTTCGACCTCAAGCTCTTCTTTCCATCGCAGTTCTCGCTACCGCGATTGTCGGATCCGTTTTCCGGCTCGGGCTTTACCCCGCCGGCATCGGTCAACACGCTGCAACCTGACTATCGCACCGGCTACGCCCAGCACTGGCACTTCGGAACCGAGAGGGCACTGCCCGGCAAGCTGGTGGCGCGGGTGTCCTACGTTGGCTCGAAGGCGGCCAAGCTCCTGCGCCGACGAAATCTCAACCAGCCCGCGCCGGGCGAAGGCGAGGTCGACTTCCGGCGACCGACGCCCGGCTTTGCCAACATTGTCCTGTTCGAGTCGGGCGCGGCCTCGAGCTACCATTCCGGCGTCGTCGCCCTCGAACGGCGCTTCGGCGGGCTGGTCGGCTTTCGCACGGCCTATACCTGGGCCAAGTCGATCGACGACGTTTCAGCCTTCCTAAGCTCTTCAGGCGACCAATCGTTTCCGCAGAACAGCCACGACTTCCGGGCCGAGAAGGGATTGTCCAACTTCGACCAGCGCCACCGATTGGCGCTGTCGCTCCAAGTAGCATCGCCATTTCGGAACAGGCTGCTGGAAGGCTGGCGCGGCTACGCGATCGCCACGGCGGGCAGCGGCCGCCCGCTGACCCCCCAGTTGGCCATCGACAACTCCAATACCGGCAACACCGGCGGCATCTTCGGCACTGATCGGCCCGATCTGGCCGGCGGTCCGGCGGCCGGGAGTCTCGGACCGGGCCGGTTCCTCGACGCGGCGGCCTTCGCCATGCCCGCGCCGCTTACCTTCGGCAACGCCGGGCGCAACATCGTGGCCGGGCCGGGCTTGGCCGCTCTGGACGTCGCGCTCGTGAGGTCTTTCCGGCTCTGCGAGCAAGGCACGGTCGAGCTGCGCCTGGAAGCCTTCAACCTTGCGAACCGCACCAATTTCGACCTGCCCGAACGGACCTTTGGCCAAGCCACTTTCGGGCGATCGCTATCGGCTGGCCAAGCGCGGCAACTACAGTTGGGGCTGCGGCTGACGTTCTGAGACACTGCACGCTGGAGGCCAGCCCAGCGTCCTAGCCTCTAGGGGCAGGCGCCATGCCTGAATTCACGGTCAACTACACGGATCCGCAGGGAGGAGTGCACGAGGAGGTCGCGGCTGCGACTTCCGCCCGCGCAGCCCGGCAACAATTCACCTCGCGCGGCCTGCTGGTGCGCTCGGTGCGCACGCAGCAGGAGTCGCAGACGGCCAAGCCAAGCCGCAGGCGCGGGCGCCTCGACCTGCAGCAGTTCGTGGTGTTCAATGCGCAGTTCCTAGCCTTGATTCGAGCCGGGATGCCCATCCCGCAGTCGCTTGAACTGTTGGCCGGAAATGTCCGCAACAAAGCTCTAGCCGCGCATATCGCCACTGTTCGCAACGATGTCAAAGTGGGCGTGCCGCTCTCGGATGCCTTCGCAAAGCGCAAAGTTTTCCCGCCGATCTATGTCACGTCCCTGCTGGCCGGCGAGCGCTCCGGGGCGCTCGATTCTGTGCTCGAGCGCTACGTGGAATACCAAAAGCTCGCCCTCGCAATCCGCAAGAAGATCCTGATATCGCTGATCTATCCGACAATCCTGATCGCCCTAGTGCTCGCGCTGGTGGTGTTCCTCGTCACCTACGTGGTGCCGGAGTTCGCGCAGCTCTACGAGACCATGGACGCGAACCTACCCATGTCGACGCAATTGCTGGTCGCACTCGGCGGAGCGGCGCGTGACAATGCCCTGGCTCTGCTGGCGGCCGGGGCGGCTGCCAGCGCCGCGGCCATCTGGGTTCTGCGCCGAGAGGGCGCTCGGGCCAGCCTCGAGCGCTTGCTCCTGCGAGCGCCAATCGTCGGCCAGCTTTGGATACGCTACCAAGTGGCCCAACTGGCGCGGCTGCTGGGCACGCTGCTCACAGGGGGCGTGCCGCTCGTGCGAGCCCTCGAAACTGCCAGCGAATCGCTCGGCTCGGGGTTGCTGCGCGGCAAGCTGGACGCGGTTCGGGCGAGAGTCCGCGAGGGGCAGACCTTGGCTGCCAGCATGCTGCAAGCCGACATCTTCCCGACCCTGTCGGTCGAAATGGTCCGCGTCGGAGAGTCGACGGGCGCGCTGCCGCAGATGTTGACGTCGGTCGCAGAATTCTTCGACGACGAAGTTCAGACCAAGACCGCGGCATTGCTGAACCTGATCGAGCCGGTCATCATGATCTTCATGGGGATCTTCGTGGCCTTCGTGCTGATCTCGCTGTATCTGCCGATCTTCAGCCTCGCCGAGCAATTCTGAAGGCGGCCCGCCGCAACCGGGGCTTGCACGCTGCGTTCGACTCGTGCGTCTATACCTATTGCACAGCGCTAGCTCTGCGCCAACCTATGTCCGCGCCCGCGGGAGCGACTGAAACCGGGTCCGAGACGACCGAGCAAGGCGCTCGCCAACTGGCCGAGCGCTACCGCTACCCGTTCCTCGACCTCACATCGGTGCATATCGACAGCGAGCTGTTCCGCTCGATTCCGGTAGACCTGATGTTCCGGCACAACTTCGTGCCGATCGCCGAGCGGAACGGCTCGCTTGAAATCGCCATCTCAGACCCCAGGCGCCTGCCCGAACTCGACGAGATTGCGTCTCTGCTGGGCAAGAAGCTACGGATCGCCATAGCCACGCTGCGGCAGATCAACGACCTGCTGGACAAGACCGAGCAATCCCAGCGAGTGCTGGAGGAAGTCACCGAAGAATTCACCTTGGACGCGAGCGCGGCGGAGGATCCGGACGAGACCCTGTCGATCGACAAGCTCACCCAAGCCAGCGGCATCGCGCCGGTGATCAAGCTGATTGACACGACCGTGTTCAACGCCCTCGAGCGGCGGGCCAGCGACATCCACATCGAGACCCGCAATGCGGATGTGGCGATCAAGTACCGCATCGATGGCGTCTTGCACTACGCCATGTCCCCGATCTCCAAGGACTGGCACGAGACTATCCTGTCGCGCATCAAGGTGATGAGCGACCTCGACATCGCCGAGCGGCGCGTGCCCCAAGACGGCCGTTTCCGGGTGCGCTACAAGGGGCGGCAGATTGACTTCCGCGTGTCGATCATGCCCACCGTGTTCGGCGAGGACGCGGTGCTGCGCATCTTGGACAAGCAGTCCATGAGCGAGAAGTTCAAGAAGCTGTCCTTGGACGTGGTCGGATTCAGCGCAGCGGACCAGCAGCGCTTCGGGCGCTACATCCGGGAACCGTACGGCATGGTGCTGGTGACCGGCCCGACTGGCTCGGGCAAGACGACCACGCTGTACGCGGCGCTGAGCGAGATCCAGAGCGACGAAGACAAGATCGTCACCATCGAAGACCCGGTCGAATACCAATTGCACGGGATCACGCAGATCCCCATCAACGAAAAGAAAGGGCTGACGTTCGCGCGCGGGCTGCGCTCGATCCTGCGCCACGATCCGGACAAGATCATGGTGGGTGAGATCCGCGACCCCGAAACAGCCCAGATCGCCATCCAATCGGCCCTTACCGGCCATTTGGTGTTCACAACCGTGCATGCCAACAACGTAGTAGACGTGCTCGGACGCTTCCTGAACATGGGCGTGGAAGCCTACAACTTCGTATCGGCTCTGAATTGCATACTCGCCCAGCGCTTGGTGCGCTTGATCTGCCCGCACTGCCGCGTCAAGCGGCGCTATACCCACGAGCGCTTGGCAGCCTCCAGACTGTCTATAGAGGAATGGGAGGGGTTTGAATTCAGCGAGGGCGAGGGCTGCATCGAATGCTCGGGCACGGGTTTCAGGGGCCGCTCGGCGATTCACGAGCTACTCGACATGTCGGACAACATCCGCGAGCTGATCCTAGCCAAGCGACCGAGTTCCGAAATCGCGCGCGCGGCTCGCGCCGAGGGCATGCAAACGCTCCGCGAGTCCGCTGTCGAGCGAGTGCGCGCGGGCCTGACCACGTTGCGCGAGATCGACAAGGTCACGTTCATCGACTGACCATGCGAATCCTGCTCCAGGCCCTCAACCGGCTGTTGCCGGATCCCGAGCCGACGCTGGTGTTCGAACTCGCTGACGGAGTTCTCCTGGGCGTGCGCCGGGAGAGATCGACCGTGCTTGCCCGGGCCGAAAGCGAACTGGCCGAACCAGATCGGACTGACGGGCGGGTTCAGCCACCGGAAGGGCTCCAGGACGCGATTCAAGCGGTGCTCGGGGAATTGCAGCCCGTCTCCACCCCCCATGTAGCGGTGCTGCTGCCGGACGAAGCGGCCCGGCTGGCACTGTTCGAGTTCGACAAGTTGCCGCGCAAGACTCAAGACCTGCGCACAGCGGTCGAAGAACGCTTTCGGAACAGCCTGCCTTTCGACTCGCGCACGGCCCGCATTGCCTTCCAGGTGCAACGCGGCGGCGACCGGCCGTCCGTGTTGGCCACGGCGGTCGCTAGCGAATACCTACTGCGCTGCGAAGAGGCGTTCGAGGCCGCCGGACTGTGTCCAGGCTACGTGGGCTCGTCATGCGCCGCTGCACTCAACCTGGTGGAAGATCCCGCCATGGCAGTACTCCTCAAGCAGGGAGGGCCGGCGATGATCATCACCGCCGTCGAAGACCGGACAGTGAGACTGCTGCGGCGCATCGCACTGCCGAGCGGCCACGCCACGGATGCCGCCGCTGGCGTCCGGGAAGTCTTGGCCGATGTTTTCCCCACCCTTGTCTACATCGAGGAGAACCTCGGACGCACGGTCGCGCGCCTGCTGGTGACCGGTTTCGGGCAGATGCAGCCCGCATTGCTCGCAGCGCTGCCCCAAGAACTGGGTTCTCCAGTCGAGCCCCTGTTGGCGCAGGAGTCTCCCAGCGCAGGCTGCGGGGCGGGCTTGATGGGTTATGTCCATGGCTGATCGTTTTCGTCCCGCAGGGCGGTCGCTGCGAGCCCAGAGCAGATTGGGCCCGGGCCTGAACTTGGCGACGAACCCAGCAGGCGGCTACCGGGCTTTCTGCGCCTTGGCCTGTTGCGCGGTGCTGGCCCTGCTGACCGTGACGACACTGCTGGTCGTCAGTTTCGTGAGCACTGAAAGGACGCCCGAGCAATTGCTCGGCCGGCAACAACAGCTGCTCGCCGAGCAACGCCGCTTGGTGGATCTCGGCTCCGCCGCGTCTCGGCAGCTGCAAAGCGAGAGCACCACCGAAACCCTCGAGCGCACGGCGTTCCTCAACGAGTTGCTGGTGCGCAAGGGCGTCTCGTGGACCCGCACGTTCCTCGACTTGGAGGTTGTCCTGCCCCCTAACGTGAGGATGCTCACGATCCAGCCGGAAGTGGCTCGCGGCGACACCATCCGGCTCGACATGACGGTCAGCGCCAAGGCACCGGCAGACTTCATAGAATTTCTCAAGACCTTGGAGGGATCGGAACTCTTCCGGGCTCCGGCGGTGCGCGGCAGCGTGCCGCCCAGCGACGGCGATCCGACCTTTCGCTACCAGCTCACGGTGGAGTATGACCAGCAGCTCTGATCTCAGCGCCCGGCCAGTCGCCCAGATGGAGTGGTACCGGCGGTATGCGCCGAGAACCGTCTTGGCGGCGCTCGGGGCGCTTGCCGTGTGCAACTCGGGATTCTATGTGCTGGCAGTGCGGCCGGCTACCCGCGGGGAGAACGAGTTGGTGGCCCGCAATGCTGCATTGGCTGCCCAAGTCCAGCAGTCGAGGGCCAGCGTCGAGACCGTACAGGCTCGGGCGAATCTGATCGAGAGGGCCAAGACCGATGGCAGCGCTCTTGTCCAGGAAATCGCCCTTCCCCGCCAGAGCGCGTTTTCGGCCCTGCTGACCGAGCTGGGAGCGGCCGCAACCCAAGCCGGCATGGAGATCCGCGAGACTAGCTACGCAGTGGAACCGCTCGATGGGAACGAACAGTACGGCACTCTGGCGGTCAACGCGAGCTTGCGCGGACGATACGACAACCTGCTGCAGTTCCTGTACCAGCTTGACCGCTCCAAGGTCTTCTTCATCATCGGCTCGCTCGGCGCGACCCCGCGCAGCGACGGGAACTTGAACGAGCTGCAGATCAACATGCGCTTTGACACGCTGGTAAGGGACCTTTAGGAGACAGCGTTGGAACTCGGAGCGAACAAGAAATCGCTGATCCAGCTGGCGGCGGCATTGGCCGTGCTGGCGGTGGTCATGTACGTGCAGTTCTTCAGCGGCCCTAGCGGGAGTCCCGCTCCGTCGGCGACTGCCACGCGACCACTGCCGACGCCGGCCACCGGCCGCCCCGCCGAACCTGCGGGCCGTACCCAGAGCCAGCCACCGGCCGCCGATCTCGCGACATCGCAGGAACTCAACCCTGCTGCTGATGCGACGCTCCGCAAGGAACTTCTCGAGCGGGTCCGCGCGATCGAAGCTCCGGTCGTGGATCGCAACATATTCAACTTCGGCCGGCCGAAACCGCTCGAGATCGCAGGCCCAACCAAGGAGGAAGCGCAGCTCGCCCAAGCCAGGCTTGAAGCCGCCGTCCGCAAGCCTGCGCCGAAGCCCGGGCTCCCGGCCCCAAAGCCGGCCCCTAGGGTGGCACGCCCGCCGAATTGGAAGTACTACGGGCTCGCCAGCGCGGCCAACTCGGAGGCTCGGCAAGCGTTCCTGCTTGACGGCGAGGAGATCCTGCTCGCATCCAAGGGATCGCTGTTGCAGGGACGCTACCGGATCACCGACATCGGACTGCAGGCCGTCGAGCTCGAAGACACCCAGGAGAGCCAGCACTTCTCGATCCCCCTGGAGTTTCCGCAATGAGGGCTGAAGGAGACGCCGCTCGCGCTGGCCAAGAAGGCTACGTGCTGCTGGCGCTGCTAGTCACTTCAGCCATCCTGCTGGCCGGCTTGGCCCTCTCGGTCCCCCGCATGGCGCTTCAGTCGCAGCGCGTGAAGGACACGCAACTGATCGAACGCGGCGAGCAGTACCGGCGCGCAATCGAGCTCTACTACCGCGAGCACAACAAGTACCCCCAAGACCTCGACGATTTGGAAGACACTGACGGCGTCCGCTATCTGCGCAGGCGCTATCCCGATCCGATCGGAGAGACGGGAGATTGGCGCTTGATCCATATGGGGACGGACGGGCGCTTCGAGGACTCCCTGCTGTTCGACACGGCGAAGGACCGGCGTGGCAGCGGCCTCGGCCAAGCGCTTGGCTCCCAGATGGGTCTTGGACTGACAGGCCCGATCGGATCGCAAGCAGCCCCCACCGCCGACGAGGTGCCGGGCGGACGGCCCAGCGCATCCGATCAGCAGGACCCATTCCTTCCACAGACCCCCGCACAGCTGGAACGATTCCAAGCAGTGCGAGAATCCGCCGCACCAGATCTCGCCGGTAGCACCCGCTATAGCCAAGGGTTCGAGTTCAACCCCGCCGAGGGCGGCCCCGCGCCAGCCCCCGGGGAGCCGCCAGACTACAGCAGGATGCTGCCCAGTCAAGTGCCGATGGACGAGAACGAGCGCCGTTTCGCAACTCAGGATCCGGCCGAGGCCATGAGTGGAGCTGATCAAGACACTCGACCGGGGACGCCCCCAAGCCCGGGCGCACCGCAACAGGGCTTCGGAGCCGCGCCCGATCCAAGGACGGGCCTGTCCGGAGCCACGGTGTCAGGTTCGGGCGCACCGGAGATGATCAACCGGCTGCTGACCACTCCCCGTACCGGCGGAATCGCCGGACCGGCCGCTCCCGCCACGCCCGTCGCCACGGTGCAGAGGTTCGAACGCGGCATCGCAGGCGTCGCCAGCAAGAGCGAAGCCACGGGCGTCAAGGTTTACAACGGCAAGAAAACCTACAACGAGTGGGAGTTTGTCTACGACTACCGACAGAATTCCGGCACGGACGGGGTCGCAGAGAGGCTTCAACTCGGGATTCCGAACCAAGTGCCCTACCCGCCGCCTGGCCGACAAATCGGCACACCCCAGCGCGGCCTGCCTGTGCGCTGACCCTACGCCGCCGAACGCTCGCTCGAAGCGGCTGGCCGAGGCAAGCCGAGTCCCGCGCAAATCGCGTCAAAAACTTCCTCGATCGAGCGTCCAGCATCGATTCTCAAGAGCAGCTCGCGCTCATCGAACAGCTTCAGTAACGGCTGGGTCTTGAGGTGATACTCAGAGAGCCTGTGGCGCAGCGCTTCAGGGTTGTCGTCAGCCCGCTTCGTGAATCCCCCTCCCTCGCCCGCTTGGGCGCGTGTCATAACGCGATGGCTGACCGCCGCGTCATGCAAGTCCAAGTAGATCGCTCGGTCGAGATTCCAGTTCTCGAACAGGTAGCTGGCCTGGGATGGCGTCCGCGGGAATCCGTCCAGAACAAACCCGTGACGCCAGTCGTGTAGCTCGAGGCGCTCGCGCACGACCTCTTCGACAATTTCATCGGACACCAAGCGCCCCTGAGCCGTGATGCGCGTAACGCGCGAACCGAGTTTGGTGTGGTTGTCCACGTGCCAGCGAAAGATCTCGCCGATCGAGATGTGCACGAACCCGAACGTGTGCGAGAGCAGTGTGGACTGGGTGCCCTTGCCGGCTCCCTGCGGGCCAATCATGATGTACTTGTTCATGTTTCGGAGAGACTGCCGCCCCGGTCACGCAGCGGCACGGCACTGTCGCGCCTTATCGCTATCGTAATACTGTCTCGCACCGGTCGACGGCCGGATGCGGCGGGTCGCCCCATGGACACGCTCGAAGGCAAGGTTGTCGCCGTGACCGGTGCCGCGAAACGGATCGGACGGTGCATCGCGCTGCACCTCGCCAGTCGCGGCGCCAAGATCGCAGTCCACTACAACAATTCCGAAGCGGAGGCACTAGCCACGGCGGCCGCCTGCGGCGGTACGGCCTTCCAGGCCGACCTAGCCAATGTTGCCGAAATCAGCCGCTTGTTCGGCGAGGTCGAAATGTCGTTCGGGCGCTTGGATTGCTTGGTCAACAACGCAGCGGTATTTCGTTCCATCGATCCACTGACCGCCACTGAGCGAGATTGGGACGCCATCCACGACATCAATCTCAAGGCCACCTTCTTTTGCTGCCAGCAGGCCGCCAGGGCGATGCTGCGAGGCGAAGGCGGAAGGATCGTCAACATCGCTTCGCTGGGCGGCTTGCGGCCGTGGGCCAAGCACGTGCCGTACTGCGTATCCAAGGCCGGTGTGGTCATGCTGACCCACGCACTGGCGAAGGCGCTCGCGCCCGATGTCGCAGTCAACGCAATCGCACCGGGCGTAATCCACTTCGGGGATGAAATGCCGGCCGAGATCGAACGCCTCGTGCGTGTCACGCCCATGGGCCGACACGGCACCGGCGAGGAAATCGCCGCAACAGTCGGCATGTTGCTGGAAGGGCCCGCGTTCGTCACCGGGCAGGTCCTCGCTGTCGATGGCGGCCTGTCGCTGAAGTAGCTCAAGTCTCGGCCGAGGCGCCAAGCGAGTCGAAACTGGCCACGAGGCGCGAGATCTCCGCTAGTCGAAGCAGCATCTCGGGCAACAGGTCCAGACGCAACGCATTGGCACCATCAGACAACGCCCGGCCAGGTTCCTCATGGACTTCAAAGAACAGTCCGTCGCATCCCGCGGCCGTTCCAGCCTTGGCCAGCAATTCGATGAATTCGGGCTGCCCGCCGCTCGCGCCACCGGCCGCGCCGGGCTGCTGTAGGCTGTGCGTGACGTCGAGCACGACGGGGTAGCCCAAGGTGCCCATCTTCGCCAATGCCCGGAAGTCGACCACTAAGTCGCGATAGCCGAAGCTGGTGCCGCGCTCGGTCAGGATGATCCGGCGATTGCCGGCCGAGGCGACTTTCTCGGCAGCGTACTGCATGTCTTCGGGTGCAAGGAACTGGCCCTTCTTGATGTTGACGACACGACCCGTGCGTCCGGCGGCTAGCAACAGGTCCGTCTGGCGGCATAGGAAGGCCGGAATCTGAAGGATGTCGCACACCGCAGCCACCGGTTCCGCTTGGCCAGGCTCGTGGATGTCGGTGAGCACAGGGAGGCCAGTCTCGCGGCGGACTTTGCCCAAGACCTCAAGTCCTCGCTCCATGCCAAGACCGCGATACGACGAGCCGCTCGTCCGGTTCGCCTTGTCGAAGGAGGCCTTGAATGCGGCAGCGACGCCAGCCGAGCGGGCCGCCTCCGCCACCGCGTGAGCGATCTGCAGGGCATGCTCCGCAGACTCGATGACGCAGGGGCCGCTGATCACGAAAAGCCCACCCTTGGCGAATAGGCGTGTGGTTCGATCATCCATAGCGATTCGGCGCACGCGAGGATCCGCAATCCGCCGCGCTCCTATTTTCTCCAGACTATCTCTCGCACATGCTTCGCACGCGAACCTGCCAACCTTGAAGCTAGCGACTCGCTCGGCCCCACAGCCGTTTGTCGGCAAAGCCGCAGCCGCTCGGCCCCGTGTCTGAGAGAATGAGCTAATGGGGATCTTCGACGACGAGCCCTTCCATCGCATCGGCAAACTCCCGAACTATGTCTTCGCGGAGATCAACACGATGCGCGCCAAGGCCCGCCGGGCCGGTCTGGACGTGATCGACCTCGGCATGGGCAATCCCGACGGCGCGACGCCCGACTTGGTCGTGGACAAGCTCACCGAGGCGGCCCGCGACAAGCGCAACCACCGCTACTCCCTCTCGCGGGGCATCCCGCACCTGCTGGAGGAGATCTGCAAGCGCTACGAGGCCAAGTTCGGTGTCGAGTTGGACCCGGAGACCGAGGCAATTGCCACGATGGGGTCCAAGGATGGGCTCGCCCACCTGACATTCGCCACCATCGGACCGGGCGATGGCGTCGCCATGCCCGATCCATCCTATCCCATCCACCAGTGGGGCGTAGTTATGGCCGACGGCAAGCAGGTCGCGGTTCCGATGCCATCGCCTGAAGACTTCCTCACGCGCATCGAGGACATCTTTCGGGGGCCAGGAACCAAGCCGAAGATGATCCTGACATCGTTTCCGCACAACCCCACGACGCAGTGCGTGGAATTGGATTTCTTCCGTCCGCTAGTAGACTTGGCCCACAAGCACGGCACCATGCTCGTGCATGACTTCGCGTACGCCGACATCGTCTTCGATGGCTACCAAGCCCCGTCAATGATGCAAGTGCCCGGCGCGAAGGAGGTGGGCGTTGAGATCTTCTCGATGTCCAAGAGCTACAGCATGCCCGGCTGGCGCGTGGGCTTCTGCGTCGGCAACCCCAAGATGATCGACGCCTTGGCCCGCATCAAGAGCTATCTGGACTACGGCATGTTCCAACCCATCCAGATCGCCGCCATCATCGCGCTGCGGCACTGCGAGTGGGCTACGGCCGAAAACGCCGCGATGTACAAGGGCCGCCGCGACGCACTCATCGATGGCCTGCGCAAGGGCGGCTGGGAGATCGAACCACCCAAAGCGACGATGTTCGTGTGGGGCAAGATCCCGGATCGATACGCTTGGTCAGGATCGCTGGAGTTCTCCAAGTTGCTACTGCACAAGGGACTGGTGGCCGTATCACCCGGAATCGGATTCGGGCCGGCTGGGGACGACTCTGTCCGCTTCGCACTGGTGGAGAACGAGCAGCGCATCCGCCAAGCGACGCGCGGCATACGCAAGCTCCTGAACGACTAATTCGGCCCGACCGCTATACTGAGACTAGCGCGGCCCGCACGTCGGACACGTTCTGGCCGCGCTGCCCCGATCCGCATTCGCGCGGCATACGCCTATGACCCGAAAAACCGTTCTCGCCGGCATCCTTTTTGCCTTGTCCGTAGGCAGCTCCGCCTCGACCGCGCAGTCGCTCGACAAGACTGTCGAGGGCATCGAGCGCCACTACAACAGCCTCAGCGGGCTGAAGATGCAATTCGAGCAGTCGATGGAGTACGCCGGTCAGCGGCGCATGATCGAGACCGGCACGCTCTACCTGCAGCGTCCGGGCAAAATGCGCTGGGACTACACCAAGCCAGAGGGCAAGATCGCCATCAGCGACGGAGACATCTTTCGCATGTACAACCCGAACTCCAATCAGGTACGGCAGGTGGCGTTGGAGGCGATGACTGACTTGCGCGCACCGCTATCGTTTCTGCTGGGCAGAATGCGGCTGCGCAGGATGTTCCGCAACCTGCGCATCGAAGAGATGGACGGGCGCCAAGTGCTGACCGGCGAAGGTCGCAACGCACAGGACTTCTTCTCCCGCGTCGAGTTCGATTTCGATCCGGCCGCGTATGCAATCACTGGCATTCGAATTGTCGGCCGCGACGAGTCGATAAATGTTTACCAGTTCTCCGATGAGCAAGTCAATCCGACCATAGCGGCCTCGATGTTCGACTTCAAGGCCCCGCCCGATGCTGAAGTCGTGCCGCTGACCCGGAACTTTAGAGACGTACCGCTTAACTTGGACAAGTAGCGGCGAAACGACAGCCGCCAATTCTATCGCTCAACCCGCGCCGCTTCTAGGAACACAGGCAGGATGGGCACGTCCTGCATTGGCCCGCGCCGACTGGTCTGGACGCGCGAGATGCGGTCCACTACTTCCATGCCCTCAATCACGCGGCCGAATACCGTATAACCGAAACGCAGCGCAGCCCGATCTAGCATGGCGTTCGGCTTGAGGTTGACGAAGAACTGCGAAGTCGCGGTGTCCTTGCCCATCTGACGAGCCATGGCCACAGTGCCGCGTTCGTTGCTCAATCCAGCCTTGGTTTCGATGCGCACTGGTTTGCGCGTGGGCTTGAGCGTGAGCTCTGGGGTGAAGCCGCCACCTTGGACGACGAAGCCCTCGATGACTCGGTGAAACACCGTATCGTCATAGAATCCGGAATTGACGTAGGCGAGGAAGTTGGCAACGGTCTTGGGCGCCACATCTGAGTAGAGTTCTACGCGCACGACTCCCATCGATGTCTTGAGGGAAACAACCGGGCGCGGTTCATTGGCCTGCGCCTGCATGGAAAGCGCTAAGCACGCCACGAAGGCAAGCAGGCCTCGCACGGGCATGTGTAAGAGGATACAGAACCGGCCAGTGCTACGCACGGGCCGGTTGGGCGCGAAGTTGGTGCCGGGGGGCGGACTTGAACCGCCGACCTACGGGTTATGAGTCCGTCGCTCTAACCGACTGAGCTACCCCGGCCGCTCTTCTTATCCTAGCGGCTCCCAAGAGCTCATCCAACCGCGCCGCACTCAGCCATCGATCATCAAGGTCGTGTGCCGCAGTGCGTTGGGCCGCGATTTCTTGAGGCATCTCGCAGACTCCTTCCAGCCTTCGATCTGTGGTATTGAGCCGGCCGTGAAAGCGGTTCAGAGCGGGCCGGGTACAAGGCCGATAGCCGTGCCCACAGGGGCCCCGACTGCCGTGCGGCATGCGTAATCGATGACGACCACGGCACGCAATTCCCCGAGGCTGTCCGGGCGCAGCAAAAGAGCAACTTCATGAAGCCTCTGTGCGGAGTTGCTGGAGAATCGTCATCGATTGCCCTTGGAACGGGCCCGAAAATCCGAGCTAGCGATTCGCCATCGACCTGCTGCATCGCCGACTCGCTCTGTATCCCGCATGAGATCGGAACCTTCATTCGCGCCCCCGGCTCGACGAGCTTCGAGCCCCACAAGCCTGCCCTTCTCCGCTGACTTCTTCACTCTCGCGATCGGTTGCATTGAAATGCGCATAAGGCTGACCGCGCCAGCTGGATGAAATGTTAGAGAATTGCCAGATCTCGACATTGCTGCTCGCTCTGTCGAATCGCAGATTGAACTCGAGCAGTAATACGGGTTACCATATTTATAAATATGGGTGCCCGTTATGAAGACAACGATCGACATCGCCACCGATCTCGCCGTGCGTGCAAAAGCACTGGCGTCGAAAAGGGGTGTCACTTTGCGGACAGTCGTTGAACAGGGCCTACGCATGGCACTGGAAGAGGACCAAGGTGCACAGCGTTACCGCTTGCCGAAGAGAAGCGTCCCAGGGCGAGGCCTCCATCGAGAATTCGCCTCGAGGCCATGGTCAGATATTGTCGAAGCCTCGTACGGAGGTCGTAAATCTTGATCGGAGTCGATTCGAATATTCTCGTGTACGCTCACCGCGAGGATTCTGAGTGGCACGAGTCTGCGGTCTTGGCGATGACGGGACTGGCTGAAGGCCGCAAGCCTTGGGCAATTCCGTGGCCGTGCATCCACGAGTTCCTGGCGATCGTCACGCACCCACGAATCTACGATCCGCCCTCGACGATTCGTCAAGCGACGGATCAGGTTGAAGCTTGGCTGGGCTCCCCTTCTGTCGTGTTGGTGGGCGAATCGGTCGACCACTGGAAGAGTGTCAAAGATATGTTGGTTCAAGGAAAGATCCGCGGTCCTATGGTGCATGACGCACGGGTCGCAGCGATCTGCTTGTCTCACGGCATCGACGAGCTCTGGACCTCAGACCGCGACTTTTCCCGCTTTCCCAGGCTCATCACTCGAAACCCGCTATTGGCATGACTTGATCTCGGCCCCCACGCCGGGTACGCTTGTGCTCGGAATCCCGGTTGCTGAGTGGCAGGTGACTCAGCCCTCGAAAGGCACGCCCTGCCATACGCCAAATGCCTGCGTCGCTCGGCGGCCAACGATTAGAGTCACAAAGTCGGCCCGATCCGCCACGTCATCATTTCGCGATGGCCCAGCTTTTCACTGCATGTCTGGCGGCCCGAGGCTACCTCCAGCAGCGTTTCGTACATCCTGCGACCGAGCGCAGCGATGTCCTCCTCGCCATCCGCCACTGTGCCCGCGTTGATGTCCATGTCCTCGTCCATGTGTCTGGCCGTGGCAGAATTCGATGCAACCTTGATCACCGGCGCGGTAGCAAAGCCGAAGCAACTTCCCCTACCAGTTGTAAACAGACAGATGTTGCAGCCGCCGGCCACCATTCCCGTAACTGAAGCCGGATCGTAGCCGGGGCTGTTCATGAACACGAAGCCGCTTTCGCTGATCCGCTCGGCATAGTCGTAGACCGCGCTGAGGGTGGCATGGCCGCCCTTGGCAACAGCCCCGAGGGACTTTTCGGCGATGTTCGTGATCCCACCTGCCATGTTCCCTGGCGACGGGTTGCTGTTGAACGTGACCGGATCCTTGAAGCGACCGACATAATCGAAGTACCAGTCCAACATGTCCAGCAGGCGCCTGCCCACAGCTGGACTGGCCGAGCGCCGCGTCAGCAAGTGCTCGGCACCCCAGATTTCAGTGGTTTCGCCCAAGCAGGCCGTGCCCCCCTGCTTGACTACAAGGTCCGCGCAGTAGCCCACCCCAGGGTTCGCGGTGATGCCAGAAAACGCATCGGAGCCGCCACACTCCAGCGAGATGGCAATCTGGGACACAGGGCAGGGCTGGCGCTCGAGTCGGCCCGCAGATGCGATCATCTCCCGCACAGCCTTCACGCCATCCTCGACGGCGCGGCGGGTGCCCCCGCTCTCCTGCAGTGTCAGCCCACGACGAGGTGCCCTGCCCGGTTGGGCGGTCTCCTCACGGAGGTAGTAGCCGATCTGGTTCACCTCGCAGCCCAGACCGACCACAACCGCAGCAGCGATGTTGGGATGGTCCGCCAAGCCGTCCAATGTCTTGCGCAACAGGTTCGAGTCAGCGCCCTCGCCTTGGCCACAACCATCCGCGTGGGGCAGCGCAACGACTCCGTCCACACCGGTCCCGGCAAAGCTCTCGTCGCGGAACGCAGCCGCGATGCGCTCAGTGGCATAGGCCGAACAGTTGCTAGCACCCACGATGGCAACGAAATTGCGCGTGCCGGCCCGACCATCGGACCGCGGATATCCCATGAAACTACGGTTCTCCGGCAGGGAGATATCTGTTAGATCGGACCGCGCCGTGCCGAATTCGTATTGGCGCTCGTTGATATCGAACAGCAAGTTGTGGGTATGCACCCACGTGCCCGGCAGCAGGCGTTCTCCGGCGCGACCGATCTCTTCGCCGTACTTGAACACTGTCTCGCCCGCTGCCACCTCGCGCACGGCGATCTTGTGGCCTGGCGCAATCGGCTGCGAGGTGTGGACCTCAGCGCCCTCAAAGTCGAGCTTGGCCCCGGCCGGGATGTGAACCCGCGCTACGGCGACATTGTCGCTAGGGTGCAGGTGAATCCAAGGGTTGGCGGGCAGTTGGGAAGGATCAAGATTGACCAATTGCATCGGCATGCCAGATTACTCGCAAGTGCGGGCCAAGATCGCGCCGGCTTCCAAGAGCCAATCGGCCTCGGAGTCGCTGAAGTCTCGTTCGCAGCCCACGGCAACGCCCAAGACTCCGACCAATTCCCCGCCCTTCATCATAGGCACACAGATCGAACCGCGCATTCCGGTCGTGCGTGCTCCTGGACGAGCGGTACCGCTAGCATCAGTCTGCAGATTACAAACCTGTACGGGCTCGGCCCGCTCAGCCGCCAGCCCGGCCATGCCCTTGCCGACGGGGATGCGCCGGATCACCGGCAGCAGCGTATCGGGTATGCCGCCGGCGTGCTGCTCCAAGTGCAAGAGCCCATCCGGGTGCAGGCGATGCACGGTACCGGTCTCAGCTTCCAGAACAGCGAGGATCCTAGAAAGCGCTTGGGGAGGCTGGAGCGAGCCCAATTCCAGCAGGTCTGTCTTGTCGGGCATGGTCTTCATTCTCCGCTGCCCGCGCTACGGGCCGCTTCGGCCACGAACCACTTGTTTAGCAAATTCGGCTTGTTGTACACCAATTCCTGCCCGCTGTCGTGGCGGACCAGCCGTCCGCCAGCCGCATTCAGGATCGCATGCGCGGCGGCGGTATCCCACTCCATCGTGGGTGCCAAGCGCGGGTAAACGTCGGCAGCGCCCTCGGCGATCATGCAAATCTTGATCGAACTGCCGACCGCCAAGAAGGACAGCTCGCCGTAGCGCTGCTTCAACGCCTCCAGATACGCGGCGGTCTCGGCCGATTGGTGCGAACTGCTGCCAACCACCCGCAGGCGTCCGCCGGTCGGCATCGGACTACACCGGATAGGAACCGTCGCGGCCGTTCCGGTGGACTTGAACGCTCCTGTGCCCACCGCCCCCCAATATGTGATCCCAGTCGCAGGCGCGTGGACTACGCCTGCCAGCGGTCGATTGCCATCGATGAGAGCGATGTTGACCGTGAACTGGCCGTTGCGTTTGACAAACTCCTTGGTGCCATCCAACGGATCGACCAACCAATAGCGCTGCCATTGCTTGCGGGTGGCATAGGGCACCTGCTCGGAGCCCTCCTCGGAGAGCAATGGGATCTCGGGAAACTCCTCCCGCAAGCCACGCTCGATGATGGCGTGGGCGGCTAGGTCGGCCTCGGTGAGGGGGGACGAATCGTCTTTTGCCCGAACGCTGAAGTCCCGGGAATAGACCTCGATGATGGCCTTGCCGGCGTCGGTAGCGATAGCGCGAATGCTGTCAAGAGACATCAACAGAACCCTAGACGAGGCCAGCTCGTAGGCAGGTCCGGGGCGCGTGGTTTGCCCGGCGGCCTTGCTCCATTGTTGAACAATCTGACGCTCGCGGCCTTGTCTGAACCGGTAGGTTGGCGCGGCGGCTGCCGAGCTTCGCTAGAATCGTGCCATCTTTGGAAGGTGGCGCGCTCGACGCGGGCACGCCGCCGCTAGATCCTCTATGACCACCTCACGCTTGTACCGTCCATTCGTCAGCTCTGTGAGCCTAGGCCTCGCCGCGGCAACAGCGCTGCTGGCCCAGCCAAACGACGCCCAGCCGGGACGCTTGCGGCCCGACGCTCCGGCGCAGCACGAGGCCGCCCGCAAGAACATTCCGGACTTGGGCTCGTCCGAGCAGTTCATGACGCCGCGCGACCCAGAGCCGGAACCACCGCTGGACCCGCGCATCGTCGACGTGATGCGCATGACCGAAGACACGCGCTCGGACGATTTCCCAGATATCATCACCAACCCCGCGGACCGCTCGGAAGTCTGGCTAGCATGGGCCAGCTACGACGGGTTCCAGGACGAGGTGCGCCTGGCGCGCTATGACAACGACGAGCAGCGTTGGGGCACGTGGACCCAAGTGCCCGGCGTTAGCGGAGATGTCTGGAAACCGCGCTTGGCATTCGACGAGCACGGACGCGTATGGACCGTGTGGTCGCAACAAGTCAACGGCAACTTCGATCTCTACGCGCGTTGGTACGACGGCACCACTTTTGGTCCGTTGCAGCGGCTGACCGATGCGCCACAGTCCGACTTTGACCACGACGTGGCGTTTCGGGACGGCAAGATCCACATTGCGTGGCAGGCATTCCGCGGCAAGCAGTCCGATGTGTACTACATGGCCTACGCGGACGGCACGTGGGGACAAGAACTGCTGGTCAGTGACAGCGAACGCAACGACTGGGAACCCGCCATCGCAGCGGACTCGCAGGGGCATGTGACGGTTGCTTGGGACACATACGACCAAGGCCGCTATGACGTGCGCATGCGCCGGATCACCGCCGGAGAGCCCGGCAATGTGATCGAGGTAGCCGCGACGGAGCGGCTGGAAGCCCGCCCTGACTTGACAGTGGACAGCCGGGACCGCGTGTGGGTGAGCTACGAGGTGGGGAGGGTCAACTGGGCCAAGGACCAAGGCCGGCTGGACAAAGTCGACACCGCGCCTGGGTATCCGATATATGACATGCGCGGCGTCGAGGTGGCGGCCTATGCCGGCGAGTCAAAGTTGGGCATGGCTCCTGAATTCGCGATCGAACGCGGTGAAAAGGTCTATACGCCAGAGGCTGGCCAGCTTCACCACTACGGTCGCCTGGCGATCGACGACCAAGACCGTCTGCACCTGATCGTTCGCAACCGCCAAGGAAGGCGGTTGGCAGACTACTGGCGCTTCTTCGTGACCACGTTGACGGACAAGGGTTGGAGCGACCCGGCCATGCTGCCCTACAGCCGGGGGAGGTCCAGCATGTTCGCGGCCGCAGCCCCGGCGGCCGATGGCTTGTGGATCGCTTGGCCACGCGATGGCCACCCGACGTTTTCGGTAATGGTCAACCTGCCCGAGGAGACAGTGATCGAGAACGTGTACGCGGGCCGCTACGAACCCGGCGTCCAGCCGTCTGAGGCGGCCTTGAGCGACCGGGCACCAGAGGTGCCAGCGCGGCCCACTGGCCACCCCAACGAAGCCCAAGACGTGCGCCGCATTCGTGCCTATCGGACCCGCTCGGGGGGCAAGCAACTGCAAATCCTACGTGGCGATACGCATCGACACACCGAACTGTCGATGGACCTGCGTGGCTCGCCGGATGGCTCGATCCTCGACTTCTACCGCTACATGCTGGATGCGGCCGCGATGGACTGGGGCTTCATCTCCGACCACCAGTACGGTGCCGACCGCACGTATTGGTGGTGGTTGACCGAGAAGGCCGCGGACCTGTTCTACACGCAAGGCTATGCCTCGCTGTTCGGTTATGAGCGCTCGGTGCGCTATCCGAACGGGCATCGCAACGTGTTCCACACCAAGCGCGGCATCCAAAACGTGCCGTTCTTCGTCAAGCCGGACGAGTACATGCAGCGACACAACGGCATCGGCGGCGTGATCGAGGGCGACACCAAGATGCTCTACGAGGAGATTCGGCGCACCGGCGGCCTAGCGATCTCACACACTTCCGCGACCAACATGGGAACCGACTGGCGCGACAACGACCCCGACCTGGAGCCAGTCGTCGAGATCTTCCAAGGCGATCGATACAGCTACGAGTGCATGGGCTGCCCTTTCTCAGACAAGGGGGACGACTATCCATCAGCCGGTTCGGCGATGCTCGAGGAAATCCACCCGGACGGCATGGTAGCGGCCGCTTGGGCGAAAGGCTACCGTTTGGGAGTCATCGCCAGTTCCGACCACCTCTCGACACATATGTCATACGCCATGGTGTATGCCGAGGATACCACCAGAGAAGGCGTCTACGACGCCATCAAACAGCGCCATACCTACGCCGCGACAGACAACATCATCGTGGAGTTCCGGGTCGGCAATGCCTTTATGGGTGATGAGATCCGCGTGCAGGGCGAGACCCCGGCGATCCGGGCCAAGATTCTGGGGACGGACACGATCCGGGAAGTAGCGCTAGTGCGCAACAACGAGGTCGTGTACACGGTCAACCCTGCAACGAAGCAGGCAGAGTTCGAATACACAGACAAGGCCCCGGCCGCAGGCGAGAACTTCTACTACGTACGAGCACTGCAGACCAACGACGAAATCGCTTGGTCCTCGCCAATCTGGGTGATCCGAGAATGAGCGCCTGAGCGGTATCGATCCGCGACGCCTCGGCTGTGTTGGATGTTGCGGCGAGCACCTCAGCCCGGAGCGGGTGCATGCGCTCGCAGGAGTTCCTTGGCGTTTGCCAACGCCGCCTCGCTCACTTCCGCGCCCGAAAGCATGCGTGCCACCTCGTCAACCCGACCGGCGTTGGAGAGTTGTTGCACTGTAGCGGTCGTGTGGGAACTGTCATCCGACTTGGCGACATGGAAGTGGGCGTCTGCAAAGCACGCGATCTGCGGCAGATGCGTCACGCACAGGATCTGGCTCTGTTGCGAGAGCCGACTGAGCCTGCGCCCGATCGCCTCGGCCACGCTGCCGCCCACTCCGGTGTCGATCTCGTCGAAGACGTATGTCCGGCAATGCTCGGCTCCCATGGACGTGGACTGCAACACGGTCTTGAGCGCGAGCGCGACTCGGGAGAGTTCGCCACCTGAAGCGATCTGGCCAAGCGGCCCAGCCGATTGACCGGGGTTTGCCGAGAAAAGTATCGCGACCCTGTCGGTCCCGGTTGCGGTCCAAGTCTCAAGAGTGTCGATGGCGATATCAAGCCTTGCCTTAGGGAGGGCCAGGTCGCGCAGCTCTGCCATGGTCTGGACGGCCAGTGCTTTCGCAGCCTTGCGCCTTGCGTCCGATAGCTCCTTAGCTCGTCTCGCATAATCGGCGGACGCTTCTTCAAGCGCCCGCTCGAGCCCTGCGATCTGTTCGTCACTGGAGTCCAGCAATTTCAGTTCGTTCTCGACACGCTCTTGGAACACCAAGACCTCTGCCAAAGTGGGACCGTACTTGCGCTTCAACCTGTCCAGCACCGCCAGCCGCTCCTCGACTTCTTCCAGCCGTACCGGATCTGCTTCGATACGGTCAAGGTAGGCCCGCAGTTCGAAGGCAACATCGTCCACCGTAGCCCGTGCGTCTTCCAATCGTTCGGCGAACTCCGCCAGACTCTGGTCAATGTCTGCGATTTGTTCTAGGTCCCCGGAAGCCGACTTGATGCGCGCCGAAGCCGATTCAGATGAGTCGTAGAGGCTGTCGAAGGCGGCGAATGCGCTCTTGCGCAACTCCTCCGCGTTGGCCAGCAGTTTCCGCACCCGTCCGAGTGTTTTGTCTTCGTCCGACACCGGAGCGGCCCGGAACAACTCTTCGGATTGGTAGCGCAACAGATCGAGGCGGTGCAAACGCTCTTGCTCGTCACCCTTCACTCGCCTCAAGGCTTGCAAGCATTGATTCCAGTTCTGGTGAGCCCTTCGCAAGACGTCGGTCTGATCGCCTAGGCCGCCATAGGCATCGACCATGCGCAGTTGCGCCGCGGGAGAGAGCAGAGTCTGCTGCTCATGCTGGCCGTGGATATCACCTAGGTGAGTCGCCAGTTGCCTGAGTTGGCTGAGCGTGGCAGGAGCGCCGTTGATATAAGCGCGGCTCTTGCCCGAGGCGAGCACATGCCGCTCGAGTATCAACTCGTCAGGCCGGCCATCGCGGCCAGCTGTGTCCGATGCCGAATCCTCGGCCCAGTCAAGTGGGCAGTCGAAACGCGCGGTGATGCGGGCTTTTCTAGCACCTGCACGGATAACATCCACGCTGGCGCGGGCGCCGAAGAGCAGAGCTAGAGAATCGACGACAATGGACTTGCCGCTGCCCGTCTCACCTGTCAGCAGATTGAGGCCCGAATCGAACTCAACTCGGAGCCTGTCGACGACGGCATAGTTTTCGATGTCAAGTTCTTGCAGCATGCGGAGTGGTCTTGACGTCCGGCTTGCACAGCATCGGACAGCCGAACAGGGGAATCAAGACGGGCATCTTCATAGCATAGCCACCCGCACTGGCTGCTGAAGTCCCGGACAGGACGCCATGAGATTAGCGTCCTCACGAGGAGAGCTGCCATCTAGTATGGTGTCGGAGATCATAAACTCTAATGGCTTGTTGCTGGACATCAGCGGAGTCTGTCTTCTGTTCAAGTTCGGCCTTTCAGCCGAACTCAAGCGTGATGGCACATCGGATGCGGCCTACTGGGGATTTGTGGATCCAACAAAGCAGGCGGCAGAGAAAGCCAAGGCCAAACGTTACGAAAACTTCGGTAGATTTGCACTGGGACTGCTTGTTTTCGGTTTCACGCTCCAGATCATCAGCAACTGGGTTTGCTTCTAGAATGTTGCGATGCAGCCTCTCCATTCGCTGGCGATGTCGCTAGATTCAAGAAGCATTCTCTCGGCTTAGTCTCAGCGCACTGTCCGCAACAAGCGCCGACCCCCTAGTCAAGCAAGCGCCTTACTGGAGAGCGGTGATCTTCGCCCCGCATCCGATGGCCGTGCGAAGACCTATTGAACGAGTATGAGAGCCCGCTCCAGTCGCGTGCCCTCAAGCGACCTCCTAAGCCTTCCGTCGAACGTCACAAGCCGTCCGTCCCAACGCGCTGCGAGCGCAGCAAGGTGGAAATCTGTCAACTGCTGGTGGCCAAGCAGCCTATCCCTCAGCTCGCCTTCGAATGCAGTCCGCAGAGATAAGTCGTCTGGCCAAAAGCAATGTCCACCCGACGCGCAGAATTGGTCTAGCCGTCGAAGAACCTCAATGGGTGTCGCAGACACGGTCGGATAGGCAGGGTTTGACAGGACTCGTATGCAACCGGCTTCTGTGATCGAGCAGGTGGCCCAATCGGAAGAAAACCGCGATCCGAACCAATGATGGGCAGTGTCGTGATTGACGTGCCGAGGATCGAACAGTGCTACCAAAAAGTTAATGTCCAACAGATGGCTCACGATTCCGGGTCACGCAGTCGATTGACCACTGCATGGTCAGGCAGTGCTCCTTCATAGTCGGTCCCTGTATCCATGGGAAACATGGGGACACCATTTCGGACCTTGGGGGCGATTTCAGGTTCGAGCGCCCGAAGGATCAGTTCCGAGGCTACTGCGCCGATCGTTTCGCAGCGCTGCTGCGCAAGCTGTCTCACCTTTGTCAAGGCCTCGTTGGACAGATTCAAGGTCGTCCTCATGGCTGTACGACTCCATACTAGCATCTGTGATGCTGTGCATCACGCATCACAGCCACTGTCCGTCGGGACGAAGCCTAGCCCGGCCTTCTCACGAGTCATAGACGCTGAGGCATTCCGCTAGGCCCTAGACCGGTCAGTCGGCCGCGTGGTCGATCTCGTTGTGAACTGCTCTGCGCGTGTCTGTCATTTGTGCCGCTCGTCCGAATGAACACTGAGTCCGGGCATCTAGCCCGGATATCTCACCAAGGGGGGTGGACATGAGGTTTCAAATTGTGGTAACCTGTTCTTATTCAGATACTTATGAGTTTTCTGAAGCAACCCCTCATGGCAACACTGTGTACCCC
>LXNI01001096.1_pt1 | contig 25985 bp, 29 predicted proteins | sample 809091 | NCBI WGS metagenome assembly LXNI01 (sample SAMN04870527, study PRJNA318959) | sponge metagenome | biome: 01000161; feature: marine sponge reef; material: water | host: Sarcotragus foetidus | place: Greece: Milos, Mediterranean Sea | collected 2013-05-29 | depth 5-7 m | reverse complement strand
GCTTCGATGTCGCCCTCGTCGCCACAGGCGACGACTAGCACGGCGAGGCAGGCGAGCACCGCAAGGAAACGCAGGGGCATGGCGACAGTGTAGGGCCCGTGCGGGGATGGCTCGCTTACGGGGTCTAAACCGCCCCCGCGTAAGCGCGCCGACTGGCCCGGTCGAGGGCAAGCCTCTAGCCTTGTCGCCATCGATCGAGACGGCGTGTCACCAAGCTCGCTTTTCGCACCCGGAGTACCCATGCTTTCGACTGCTTCCTCCCCCCTCGCCGCCCGGATCGGCGGGCGATTCCTGGCGGCTGCCCTGGTCGCTCTCTCCCTGATCGGCGGCCTGCTCGTCCTGGAGGCCCCACAGGTGGCCTCGGCCGAGCAACCGGAGTGCGAGGTTACCGACCTCGGGACCCTGGGCGGCGAGACCCAGGAGCTTGAGGCAACCGGCCGCTGGACGACGGAGGATTGCGACTCCGATTTCCGTCCGAACAGCGACGCCCACTGGTACAGCTTCCAAGTCGCGGAGGGCGGACGCATCCGGATCGACCTGCTGTCGAGCGAAGCAGACTCGTACCTCTACCTGCTGACGGCCACCGGCGAGCGCATCACGGACGATGACGACGGCGCTACAGGACGGGACGCGCGCATCGAGCGTGACATGCAGCCCGGCGCCTACCGCATCGAGGCAACCACCGTCGGAGGACGCGCGCGGGGCCCCGCGGACTTCTCCCTCTCCATTGGTTACGTCGAGGGGTGCGAAACGACCCACCTCGGCACGCTGACGGCAGGAGCCGACCTGACTGCGACCGGCATCTGGACGCCGGAAACCTGCGGCTCACGGATCGTGGCAACGCACCCGGCCTACAGCTACTCGTTCATGCTGCCGGCCAGTGGACGCGTGCGGATCGACCTCACGTCGGAGCACGGCGATCCCGTGCTCTCCCTGGCATCACCCACGTTGGGCGTGATCGGAGCGAACGACGACGGTGGCACTCGGCGCAACTCACGGATCGAGAACTACCTGCCCGCCGGCATCTACGTGATCGAGGCAACCACCTATCTCCAGCGCGACCTGCAACCCCTGGTGGCCGAATTTGAACTGACCACTCACCTGGTCGACGAACTGGCAGCGCAGGGCAACTTCCTCCTGAAGGTTGAGGAGACCCTTGCGCCGGATGTCGTCATCGCCGGCGAGCCCTTCACGGTCGACTTCCGTGTCGGCAACGTCGGCGGGAGCGCGCTACCCGAGGACTCGTTCGTCATCTTGTACGCGGTGGGGCCGCGGGCCTACCGGGAACTGCCGGACATCCCGGCTTCGGAAACGCTCTGGCAGGCCGGGGCCGCTTACCACTCGAGCCTGGAGACGGCCAGCGCAACCAGCACGGCGGTTCCGGCTGTACAACCGATAGAGTTTGCACTCCCGCGGCCCGGCCCCTCGTGGGTGTTCGTCGCCGCCATCGCCTTCCAGGTCGTCGAGGGGGAGGGCCGATTCGACAACGAAATCTCGTTCCACGGCATCTGGCGGAACCTGAGAGTGGTGACCGGCCCGACCTACGGCCCTGTCACCGTCTCGGTCGACGGCACCGACTACGCGGTCGAGGCGTCGGCCGATGAGGACGGCGTCGTCACGACCATGGTGACAGCCGTTGCCGACACCGAGGCAGAAGTCGAAGCGCTCGCAGAGGCGAAGGCAACCTACACCGCAGCGGTTGCTGCAACGGTGCTGGATGGGCTCTTTGAGCGGCCGGGCCTGGAAGGACTGGCTGCATCGGACAATCCGGCTGAGATCGACATTCCGAATGCGTCCTCCAGCACGCTGCTGAAGCTCTTCGCAGAGCAGTACCTGGAGGCAATCGCGCTGTTCGGCCCGGACGACGTTCTGGCCAGTGGCGAGGTCATCAATCCGCTCGATGTTCAGGAGCTCGTGCTGCATGTGGCCGACAAGGCCGCGCGGCAGTACGCGGCGCTATCCACCTCCTGGAGCGCTCTCCAGGAAGGCGTCGAGGGGGGCGCGGGATTGGCCTTCAACGACGCGTTCGCGCTCCAGGCCGAACTGGCTTACGCAGAGCGCTTGCTGGCGCCTATTGCGGCGGCAGGCTCCATCGCAGCGCAGGCTGGTCCCGGGGACATGGTGCCCGGGGACGAATACGAAGCACTGGCTCGGCAGGCCTCGTGCGGCGTCGCCTCGCTGGGCGACGCGCTTGCGGCGGCGGGAGTCGAGGATATTGACGCGTTGCTCGCACTCGACGGGGAGCTTCGAGCGAACCTGCCCGTGTTCGGGCTCGGCAGCGACGCGGCGCTCTGCGCGATAGCAGGCGTTGACGCAGCGAACGCGGCCTTCCTGGCGCGTCTGGAGATCGCGGAGTCGGAATTAGTCGCGCTGAACGCCCCCGATCCCGGTCCCGAGCCAGTCGTCGAGGAGGCGCCGGAGCCGGCGCCTCACCGTCTGCGGGTCATCGCCAGCCTGCGGGAGGACGGTCGCGTCGAGCACGGCGTGGAGATCGACGGGACGCACATCCTGCCTCCCGACCGCCTGTTGCCCGCCGACGCACGCGCCGGTCAGTGGTACGCCAGCGGCGATGTCGAAGTCGACGGGGCCGTGATCGGGACGATCCGGGCGCGACGGCTGGCCGATGGCCGCATCGAGCTGGGCTTCCGGGACACGTACGGGGAGGCGATCGAGCCGGATGTCCGGTTCGTGGCCGACCCGCCGGCCGGCATCTTCGTGCGGAGCAGCGTGATCGAGGTAACGCCGCCTCCCGCCGTCTCCGAGGACGAGGGGGCTTCCGAGTAGGGACTCCGGTTGCGAGCTAGGCGCCCGTGATGGCGCCTAGCTCGCGCCAGGGCCGGGCGCGCCGCGCCTCCCAGTGGGCCTTCCAGTCGTCGCAGACGCCCTGGCCACCGTGCCAGTAGTCGACCTCGAGGCAGACCTTGCCGTCGCGGAACTCGAGGCGCGACACGCCTTCGGCGGTGCCCCAGCGACCGGCGTTTTCCTTGGCGTCCTCGGGAATCTGGCCGTAGGCCATCCACAACACGACCACACCGCTGCCGGCGACGTAGAGCTCCTCGGGGAGGACCTTGAGGGTGGGGGCGGCCGCGGCCCAGAACTCGCGGACGGCATCGTGACCGCGCATGGGTTCGGCATGGCCCACGATGTCGCGCATGACGATGTCCTCGGTCATGAACTGGAGGGGCGCATCGACGTGCCCCCCGCTCCAGCCTTCCTCGAAGAGCTTGCGTGCGATCTCGACCTCGGCCTGTCCAACCATGAGCGGCATCCTCCGTGCGTGGGCGGGATGGTAGCGGAAACGGCGGCGCTGCGGTGTACGATCGCGCCATGGCCGAGACGATGACGCCCGAGGAGGCGCGCAGCTACCTGAACTACCTGCTCACGCTGGGCATCCGGCGGGAGCAAGCGTTCGCGCCGCTGGCGGCCGCCTTCATCCGCGAGAACGACCTGGACGCGCTGGGGTTGCTCCCGGACGAACAGGTGAGCCTGCTGCTGGCGGCGGCGCAGTCGTTCGCGCCGGAGCCGCGGCGCTACAGCGCGAAGCTTGACTTCCTGGAGCGGGCACAGGCGTTGCTGCCGCGCACGAGGCTCGCGGGCACGGCGGTCGAGGGGCAGGTTGGGCAGGAGTTGCGGAAGACGGCGCACGAACTCGACCGCTACCACGAGGCCGTGCGGGTGAACCGCTCCACCACGGACGAGCGCGAGCACATCATCATCGAGAGCATGGCGCCCGAGTACTTCACGGACATCGCGCAGAAGCGGGCGGCGGGGCACTACCAGGAGCGCTATCACCTGACGCCGGAGGCGCGGCGCGCGCAGAACTACACGGGGCCGGCGCAGCAGTTCGAGCCAGAGAACGCGGCCATCCACAAGGAGTTCGAGGGCGCCTGCGGGCCGTTCATGAACGCACGCACGCACGCGTTCCACGTGCTCTTGCCGTTCGACCTGAAGCTGAGCCGCACACCGCAGGATCCGCTGGAGACGGGCGTGCGCATCTTCTACGGGAAGCCGGGCTACTCGTTCCCGCTGCGCTACCAGATGGGCCAGCTCACGAGCGACCGCGACGGCACGGTGGTAGACGTTCCCGTGGACGACCCGAACCTGGTGTACGTGTCGGCCTCGCGGGTGAAGGAGCCGGAGTTCCGCTACGACGGTCCGGCGCCGGGGAACGCGCCCCCGGAGCTGGGCTTCCCGCTGACGGTGCTCCAGCATCTCGGCAGCCTGGGGCACTACGTGCAGGTGAGCTGCAACCTGAAGGTCTGGTTCGACGCCTCGAAGGTGGCGGTGCTCATCCAGGGGGCGCCGGAGTTGCTCGACCTCGGGCTGACGGGGGCGAGCGGCCTGATGACGCGCACCTACGGGCTCGGGACGACCGAGGAGTACGAGCGCAGCGGCGGCGAGCCCTGGCAGGAAGGGCTCAGCTACAACTACGTGAACCTGCACCTGGCGCTGCGGCCTGGGGTTGAGTCGGCGGTGATCCCGTACAACACGCCGATCTTCACGCTGTACCCGATACTGAGCCGCCAGGCGGTCGCGTTCGAGGACGCGGCGACGGCGGGTGAGCGCATCGCGAAAGGGATGGGGGAGGGCGCGGGCTAGCGGTTACCCAGCCGCCGAAGGAGCCAGTCGCGCGCGACGGAGGCCTGCGCCTGCTGGAAGGCGCGCAGGGTGGGGAGGCCGGGCGGGGGCGGTCGCAATCCCCACTCCGTGAAGGCGCCCGCCAGCGCAGCGACGACGGCGGTGACAGCTTCGGGGTCGGCGCCGCGGTAGGCGGGATGGGCGGCGACGATCTCCTCGGGCGGGGGGCCTCCCTGCATCGTCACGCTCGGGGCCATGACGACGACATCGACCCAGGCCGCGCCGACGCAGGCATGGGGCCAATCGAGGAACCAGACCCGATCGGGCGTGAGGAGGATGTTGTCGGCGCGGATGTCGAGGTGGAGGAGGGTGTGGCCCTCGACCGCCTCGGGTACGTCGACTTCGAGGTTGGCGAGCCGGTGGAGGTTGTTCTGGAACCAGGGAGCGAGGCTGCGATGCCGCTGCCCTCCCTCCTCGCGCAGGGTCCGCCACCCATGACTGGGGAAGGTGTCGGAGGCGCTGGGGGCGAGGCCGGGCGGCAGGGGGCAGGGGGTAAGCCCTTCGGCCAGTCGCACCAGTCCTTCCAGGACGCGCTCAAGCTCTTGCAGATCCCAGGGCTGCTGCGGGTGCTCGCCCTCGATGTCCTCGAAGGCGAGCGCCACCCAGCCACCCTCCCCCTCGTCGTGCGACCAGAGGAGGCTCGGGGCGGGCACATCGGCGGGCATGCCGGAGATGATGCGGAGCTCGCTGCGATGGATGCCGGCGCTGTGGGGGTTGAGGTCGGGGCCGACCGCCTTCACGAAGACGCGGCGCCCGTCCGCGAGGCGGAGGCGCGCGGCCACGCCCGGCGAGAACCCGGAGGGCTGCGTGACGGCCTCGCGGGCGGGGCTTCCGGCCCAGGCCTCGAAAGCGTCGCGCAGGCGCTGCGGGGCCTGCTCCCAGTGGAGCCGGGACCCCTGGGGCGCGGGAGGCTGGATAGCGGCCATCGTAGAGGCCCCTAGGGCCAGGCGACCCAGGTGTTGGGCGAGGCGGTGAGGCTCCCGAGAATCTCGCGGGGAGCGCCGTTGAGCGCCTCGAAGGCGCGCTCCTGGGGCAGCGCGTTGGTCGCGAGTTGCTTCAATCCTTCGACGCGCTTCTGCCACTCAACGCGCGGCTGGTTCGCTTCCAGGTAGCGTCCGGGGACGCGCTGTCCGAGGAGGAGCACGTCGTAGGCGAAGTCGCCGAACACCTCCTCCGGCTTGAAGAATTGCGACTGGCGGTAGGTGAGGGGTGTGCGTTCGCGGAAGAGGTCGACGCGCTCCTGGGCGCCGCCGATGTCGACAGCGTTCCGGCAGGCCTGCCAGAAGGGCGTGTCGAGCTTCTTGTTGAAGCGGTAGTGGACGGCGAGGAACCAGCGCACGTCGTCCCAGTGGGCGTTGAGGGTGCGGTTGACGATGCCGCGGATGGCGGTGTCCTTCTTGGAGCGGGGGAAGTTCAGGACGAGCTGGTTGATCTCGAGGATGATCATGTGGAGCCCGGTCGATTCGAGCGGCTCGACGAAGCCGTAGGAGTTGCCGATGGCGACGACGTTGCCCTTCCAGAAGTGCTCGCGGCGGCCCGTCTTGAAGCGGATCACGCGGTGGTCGCCCATGCCGGGGTTCTTCGAACGCATCTCCTCGGCGGCCTCGTCGTCGGAGAGGAACTGGGAGGAGAAGACGTAGCCGCGGTGGTCGTCCTCGACGGAGGGGGTGTTCCAGCACCAGCCCGCCTCCATCGTCTCGGCGGTGGTGAAGGGCTTGATGTGGCCGCCGTGGGGCACGTTGGCGACGATGGCGCGGTCGCAGAAGAGGCTGCCCTCGTAGCTGTGGAAGGGCGAGCCGAGCGTCTCACCGATGATCTCGGCGCGAAAGCCGGTGCAGTCGACGTAGAGGTCGAAGCGGCGCTCCTCGCCGTCGTCGGTGACGATGTGGTCGAGGCTCTCGCCGTCCTCGGTGGGGACGAAGGAGTCGACGGACAGCTCCAGTCGCTCCACGCCGTCGCGCACGGCCTCCTCGCGCAGGTAGGCGACGAAACGGCCGTTGTCGAGGTGGTAGGCGAAGGGGATGCGGTCGATGAGGGAGGTGAGCTGCCCCCCTTCGCCGGTGAGGATGGGGGCGCGCTCGTTGGAGATGAGCATCGAGCCGAGGGAGTACTCGTTGAAGTCGCCGCCGTAGTAGACGGAGTCGAGGACGGGGCCGGGGTGGAAGGCGTAGTTGAAGTAGTAGTCGCCGGGCTGGCCCCACTCGAACTTGACCCCGAACTTCCAGGTGGGCTGCACCTTGCGGTAGAGCTCGTGGACGTCGCGTTCGAGGTAGGCGTGGAGGAACTTGACCATGATCGGGGTGGTGCCCTCGCCCACGCCGATGATGGGGATGGTGGGGGACTCGATGAGGGTGACGCGCAGGTGGGGGAGCTTCTTACGGAGGGCGAGCGCGGTCAGGTAGCCGGCGGTGCCGCCGCCGATGATGCCGACCGTCTTGTACTCGCCCGATGGCTGGGTCACGGAGCTATCGTCGCACGGATGCGCTTGGGAGGGGTGGTCAGACGGTGGGGCGATCGTAGAGCTGGTCGCGGGGGACGCAGAACATGCCTCCTGTCTGCAGAGTCTAAGTCGATCCGCTCGCGCCCTGATGCGGAAGCGGTAAGATGCGCGCTCGCTGGGAGGCGCACCGAACCATGGAACTTGGATCTGGCAAGACGGCGGTCGTGACTGGTGGGGGGAGCGGCATCGGCGAGGCGCTGTGCCGGGCGTTTGCGGCAGAGGGGATGTCGGTCGTGGTATCCGATATCGACCTGGGCGCCGCCGAGGGCGTGGCGAACACGATCAACGACACCGGCGGGAGCGCGATCGCGGTCCGCACGGATGTCGCCGACCGGGGTTCCGTGAAAGAGCTGGCAGACGCGGCCTTCGAGGCGTTCGGCGGAGTGCACGTGCTGTGCAACAACGCGGGCGTCGTGGCCTTCCGCTCGGCCGCCGAGATGAGCGACTCGGACTGGGACTGGGTGATGGGCGTGAACCTGGACGGCGTCATCAACGGCGTGACGCAGTTCCTGCCGCGCATCATCGAGCAGGGTGGCGAAGCGCACATCGTGAACACGTCGTCGAGTGCGGGGCTGTTCGCGCCTCCGGGGATGGCCTCGTACGTGGCCTCGAAGCAGGCGGTCGTGGGGCTCTCGGAGCACCTGAGCCACGACCTGGAGGCAGTGAACGTGGGCGTGTCGGTGCTGTGCCCGGGCGGCGTGGCGACCAAGATCGTGGAAGCGGGCCGGAACCGCCCGGACGAGCACGGCGGGCCCGAGGACGTTCCCGACTTCGCCGAGCCCATCCGGCAGGGGATCGCGCAGGGCATGCCGCCCGCCGACGTTGCGGCGCGGGTCGTCGACGCCGTCCGCAACAACCACCTCTACATCGTGACGCACGAGGACACGAAGCCGGGGGTCGAGGCGCGCATCGAAGGTATTCGCGCCTGCTACGCACTCAACGACTAGCGGGCAGGCGCACCGCGGGTTTTCCACGGTCCGTGCCGCACCATCAGGCACTCCGGCGGGTTCTCTGGCCCCAAATACTTGATTGCCAAGTAATTGGGCTCCCGATAGAGTCCCCGGGCTATGTCACGCGAGCTACTGCCTGCCGAGAGCGCCGTCCTTGCGTTGCTGCGGACCCGGCCCATGTACGGCTACGAGATGGCGCGCTACTTCGAGGGCGACGACCTGCGGGAGGTCTGCCCGATCGAGCAGGGCTCGCTCTACACCTACCTGCGCAACCTCGAGGGGCGGGTGCTGGTCACGTGGCGGGAGGAGCGGGAGGGGCTGCGCCCTCCGCGCAAGCGGTTCGCGCTGACGCCGGAAGGGGAGGCGGTGGTGGACCGGTGGCTGCGGGAGCCGGTGGAGCGGCTGCGGGAGGTGCGGTTCGAGCTACTGGTGAAGCTGTACGTCCTGCACCTCGTTGACGCCGGCGCCGAGGCCGTCCTGGTACGCGACCAGCTGCGGGTGTGCGAGGCGTACCGCGATCGCGCCACCGAACGGGTCGCGCGGACGGGGGACGGCTTCTCGCGGCTGGTGGCGCAGTCGAAGCTCTCGGCCGCGGAGGCGACGGTCGCGTGGCTGCGGGACCATCTCGCGACGCTCCCTGCTCCCGCGGCCACACCGTGAGCCTGCGGGCACTGGGAGCAGCGGGGATCGCGGCCGCCGCGCTGTCGCTGGCCGCGTGCGGCGGTGACGGCGAGCATCGCGAGACCGTCACCGTGTTCGCAGCGGCGTCGCTCACCGACGCTCTCGGGGAGCTGGCGGCGGCGTTCGAGGCGCGGAATCCGGGGGTGACGGTGCGGGTGTCGTTCGCGGGGTCAGCGACGCTGCGGACACAGGTGCTCGAGGGCGCGCCCGCCGATGTGTTCGCGAGCGCCAGCCCCGAAGAGGTCGAGGCGCTTGAGGCAGCGGGACTCGTGGTCGAAGCGCAGGGCCTCGCGACCAATACGTTGGTCGTGGCCGTTGCGGAGGAGACGGGGCAAGAGGTCGGCACCTTCGAAGACCTCGCCGAACCCGGTCTTCGGCTCGTGCTTGCTGCAGCGGAGGTGCCGGCGGGGCGGTATGCGCGCGAGTCGCTGGCGCTGGCGGATGCGAGCGGCGGCTACGGGCCGGGTTTCGCCGCGCGGGTACTGGCGAACGTCCGCAGCAACGAGGCGAACGTGCGCGCCGCGCTCGCCAAGGTCGAGCTGGGGGAGGCGGACGCGGCCATCGTCTACGCGAGCGACCTTGCCGGGGACGCGCCCGACGGCGTGCGCGCGGTCGCGATCCCCGAGCGGTTCCAGGTGGCGGCGGAGTACCGCATCGCGCTCCTCTCCGAGAAAGAGACCGCGCGGGCGTTCGTGGCCTTCGTCACGTCCCCTGAGGGGGAGGCGGTGCTTGCCCGGCACGGATTCTCGCCGGTGGGGGTGACGCCGTGACGGCCCTGCGGGCGCGGGCGCCCTATGCCGGGGTGGGGTTGCTGATCGCGGTGTTCGCGGTGTTCTTCCTGCTGCCCTTCGCTGGCCTGCTGGAGCGCGGGCTGGGGGATAGCGGCGCCTGGGAGGCGATCACGAGCGATACGGCCCTCGATGCGCTCGTGCTGTCGCTGTGGACCTCGGGAGCGTCGCTCGTGATCGCGGTCGTGGCGGGGACGCCTGTCGCCTACTGGCTCGCGCACGCGCGCTTCCCCGGGAAGGGGGCTGTCGAGGCGCTCATCGACCTGCCGATCGTGCTGCCGCCGACGATTGCGGGCGTGGCGCTGCTCACGGCGTTCGGGCGGAAGGGGTTGCTGGGAGGACCGCTCGACGACTGGTTCGGGCTGACGCTGGGCTTCAGCACGGTGGCAGTGATCTTCGCACAGCTCTTCGTGGGGGCGCCGTTCTACGTGCGCGCGGCGCGGGCGGGGTTCGCGAGCGTCGACGCCCAGTACGAGCGGGTGGCGCACACGCTGGGGGCGTCGCGGCTGCGGGCATTCGCACGGATCGTGCTGCCCCTGAGCTGGCCGTCGCTGGCGGCGGGGGCGGCGCTCTGCTGGGCGCGTGCGCTGGGGGAGCTGGGTGCGACGCTCATCTTCGCGGGAAACCTGCAGGGCGAAACGCAGACGATGCCGCTCGCCATCCTGAGCGCCTTCGAGAGCGCGGACGGGCTGACCGCCGCGGTTGCGCTGGCGATCCTGCTGCTGGCGGTGGCGCTGGTCGCGCTGGCGGCCTTCTGGCTGCTCTCGACGCGGGGGAGGGGGACGGCATGACGCTCGACTTCGCGGCGCGCACGCAGCTCGGCGATTTCTCGTACGACGCCCGCTTCGAGGCGGGGAACGAGATCGTGGTGCTGTTCGGACACTCGGGGGCGGGGAAGAGCCTGACGCTGCAGCTCATCGCGGGGCTGCTGCGGCCGGCGGAGGGGCGCATCGCGATCGGGGGGGAGGCGGTGTTCGACTCGGCCACCGGGCTCGACCTACCGCCACAGCAGCGCCGTCTCGGGTACGTCGTGCAGGACCTGGCGCTGTTTCCGCACATGACCGTGGCGGAAAACGTCGCCTTCGGGATGACGGGGGCGGGGCGAGAGGCGCGCCTCGAGGAGCTGCTCGACGTGATGCACCTGGGAGATTACCGCGACCGCAGGCCACGTTCCCTGAGCGGGGGACAGCAGCAGCGCGCGGCGCTGGCACGGGCGCTCGCGCGCGACGCGAACCTGCTCCTGCTGGATGAGCCGTTCAGCGCGCTGGACGAGTCGCTGCGGGTGGAACTGCGGCGGGAACTGATCCGGCTGCGGAGCGAGCTCGACCTGAGCGTCATCTTCGTGACCCACGACCTGCGCGAGGCGCACCTGGTGGCGGACAGGCTGGCCGTGTTCGACGCGGGACGGCTGCTGCAGTTCGACGGCCGCGAGCGCGTCTTCCGACAGCCGGCGAACGGGCGGGTGGCGGAGTTGACGGGCGTGGCCAACATCCTGCGGGGCCGGGTGGCGGAGGCCCGGGACGGAACCCTGATCATCGAAGCAGGCGGTGCGAGCCTGCGGGCGCCCGTCCCCAACGGGTGGCGGCCCGGGGAAGGGGAGGCGGTCGATGTCGCGATCCGGGCGGAGAGGGTCAACCTGCGGCGTCTGGACGCAGACGACCCCGGGCAGCCCAACCTCGTGCGCGGGACTATCCGGGAGGAGCTGGGCTACGGGGCGACGCACACATTGCGGTTCGAGTCGGCGCTGGGGCAGCCGGTCGAGGTCGAGATCGCGGCGCGGCCCTACGAGGTGCTGGGGGTAGCGGGGCAGAAGTCGTGGACGCTGGAGCTACCGCCGGAGGACCTTCACGTGATGCCGGTCTCGTCGGAGTCGGAGCCGGAGTCCGGGCCTCCCAGGGCTTCGGCGACGACGGCGTAGACGGGGTCGGAGTGGCCGGGGTTGGGGCTGAGGTCGAAGGCGCGGGCCTTCTCGAAGGCCTTCGAGAGCTCGAAGTAGAGGGCCACGAGGTTGGCGCGCTGCCCGTCGCCGAAGAGCTGCCAGATACGGATGGCCTTCGTGGGGAACATGCGGTTCGAGAAGGTGATGGCAAAGGGCGCGCCCGGCTTGAGCACGCGGCCCACCTCGGCGAAGACCTCGACGGGACGGGTGAGGTACTGCACGGAGACGCTCACGACGGCGCCGTCGAACTCGTCCGTGTCGTAGGGGAGGGTGGGGTCCTGGTTGAGGTCGTGGACCGTGCGGCGCGTGAGGACGGGGTTCTGGTCGAGCTCGACCTGGTTCAGACCGAGACCGGTCACGCCTCCGTAGGTCACGTCTGCGGGGAGATGGGAGACCCAGCTCGACATGAGGTCGAGGATGTGGCCGCCGGCGGGGAGGGTGTCGCCGTAGAACTGGCCGAGGGCGGCAATAGCCGCGTCGTCGATGTGGTTGACGAGGCGCGGCTGGATGTAGAAGGACGAGTCGTCGGACTCGTCGACGCGGCGGAAGTGCTCCGGCAGGAGCGGGTTTTCGTCCTGCGGCTCAGCTGACAGGGGCGCCGGCTCCCTGCTCGACGATGACCGCTTCGTAGAACTTCGCCTGGGGATGGCCCTCGAGCACACCCTTGGCGGGACCGGACTGCTCGTGGGCGCGGCGGAAGTGGTCGGACTGGGCCCAGTTGAGGAAGTCCTGGCGAGACTCCCAGATGGTGTGGGAGATGTAGTCGCCGGGGTCGTCGCCCTTGAGGAGGGAGAACTGCACGAACCCGTCGAGATCCTTGAGGTAGCTCTCGCGTCCCTTCCAGACGTCCTCGAAGTCCTCTCCGCGGTCGGGGTTAACGGTGAAGTGGTTCATGGCGATGAACATGGGCGTGCTCCGTTCGTGATAGCTCCATTGTAGCGGGCTCGGCCTCTGGCGAAGCGAACGGGCCGGGCAAACCCTGGACCCGTATCATTCGGGGGATGGTGAATTTCGCGGCGAACCTGAACTTCCTCTTCACCGAGGTCCACTTCCTCGACCGCTTCGCGCTGGCGAAGGAGCACGGCTTCGAGGCGGTGGAGTACCCCATCCCTTACGACTATCCCGAGGACGCGTTGGCCGAACGCCTGCGCGAGCACGGCCTGACGCAGGCGCTGATCAACCTGCCAGCGGGGGACTGGGCGGCGGGTGAGCGGGGTCTCGCCTGCCACCCGGGGCGGACGGAGGAGTTCCGCGAGGGCGTCGAGACGGCGATCCGCTACGCGCAGGCGCTCGACTGCCCGCGGGCGAACTGCCTCGCCGGTATCCCGCCGGAGGGCGCCTCGACGGAGGAAGCAGTCGATGCACTGCTCGAGAACCTGGCGTATGCCGGCCGGGCGTTCCGCGAGGCCGGCCTGCAACTGCTGACCGAGCCGATCAACACACGCGACATCCCCGGCTTCTTCCTGAACACGAGCGCACAGGGGCTGGCGGTCATCGAGGAGATCGGGGATGGGCTGGTGGGGCTGCAATACGACGCGTACCACATGCAGATCATGGAGGGCGACCTTGCCCGCACGGTCGAGGAGAACCTCGAGGTCATCGGGCACATCCAGATCGCCGACAACCCCGGGCGCCACGAGCCGGGCACAGGCGAAGTGAACTATGGGTTCTTCCTGGGCCACCTGGACGCCATCGGCTACGAGGGGTGGGTGGGGTGCGAGTACGCGCCCGCCACCACGACCGAGGCGGGGCTGGGGTGGCTCAGCGATTATGCACAGCAAGGGTAGGGCGATGTCATGACACGAATCGCATTCATCGGGGTGGGGATCATGGGGCGGCCGATGGCCGGGCACCTGCAGGCCGCCGGCCACGAGCTGTTCCTGGTGCGGCACGTCTCGCCGCTGCCGGAGGAATTGCTGGCGGCGGGCGCCGTCGAGTGCGCCACGGCAGCGGAGGCGGCCTCCCGCAGCGAGGTCGTCATCACGATGGTTCCGGACACACCCGACGTCGAAGAGGCGCTCTTCGGCGCCGGGGGCGTGGCGGAAGGGCTGCATGGGGGGACGACGGTTATTGACATGAGCTCGATCTCGCCGATCGAGACGAAGCAGTTCGCCGAGCGTATCGGTGAGAAGGGCTGCGACTACCTCGACGCGCCCGTCTCCGGGGGCGAGGTGGGGGCGAAGGCGGCGGGCCTCACGATCATGTGCGGGGGCAGCGGCGAGACCTTCGAGCGCGTGCGCCCGCTGCTGGAGCTGATGGGCGCGAACATCACGCTCGTCGGCGACATCGGTGCGGGGCAGACCTGCAAGGTTGCGAACCAGATCATCGTGGCGCTCACCATCGAGGCGGTCGGCGAAGCGCTGTTGTTCGCCTCGAAGGCAGGGGTCGACCCGGGGCGCGTGCGCGAGGCGCTGATGGGCGGCTTCGCGGGGTCGCGCATCCTGGAAGTGCACGGCCAGCGGATGATCGAGCGGACGTTCGACCCGGGATTCCGGATCGCGCTGCACCAGAAAGACCTCGGCCTCGCCCTCCAGGGGGCGCGAGCGCTTGGCATCAGCCTGCCGAATGCGGCCACCGCGCAGGCACTGATGAACGCCTGTGAGGCGCAGGGCTGGAGCGATCTCGACCACTCCGGGCTGGTGAAGGCGCTGGAAACGCTGGCCGCGCACGAGATCGCGTAGACCACAAAGCGATGCCTACAGGTGTGCGACAATGCGAACGCTGCGCTGAAGAGCGCGGCGTGGAGGCCAGGAAGGGAAGCCGATGAACATCCGCGAAGTGGGCGTTGTGGGCTGCGGGATCATGGGCGCGGGAATCGCCCAGATCTGCGCGGCGCACGGCTACCGCGTCCGTGTGACCGAAGAAGACCCGGATCGGCTGGAGCAGGGGATCGCGACGGTCCGGCGCCGCCTGGGGCGGGACGTCGAGCGGGGGCGGCTGAGCCGCGAGCGGCACGACCGCACGCTGGCCCGCCTCAAGGGCGTGGAGTCGATCGAAGGGCTCACCGAAAGCGACCTCATCATTGAGGCGGTGGTCGAGGACCTGCCCATCAAGAAAGAGCTCTTCGAGCAGCTTGGCGAAGGCTGCAAGGCGGATGCCATCCTCGCGAGCAACACCTCATCGCTCTCGCTGAGCGAGATGGCGGCCTCCTCGGGGCGCCCCGAGCAGGTGATCGGCATCCACTTCTTCAACCCGCCGACGGTGCTGCCGCTGGTGGAGGTGATCTCCTCGGAGAGCACCTCACAGGAAACGATCGACGCGGCCATGGCTTTCTGCGACTCGATCGACCGGCTCACGGTGCGGGTGAAGGACTCGCCGGGCTTCATCGTGAACCGGCTGCTGGTGCCTTTCATCTTCGACGCCATCCACATGGTGGAGGGCGGGATCGCCTCGGCCGAAGACGTCGACCAGGGCTGCAAGGTGGGCCTGAACCACGCCCTCGGGCCGCTGGCGACGGCGGACCTGATCGGGCTGGACACGATGATCCACATCAGCGACGCCATGTTCGAGGAATACGGCGAGTCGCGATTCAAGGCCCCAACGATGCTGCGACGGCTCGTCTCGCTCGGCCACCTTGGCCGCAAGAGCGGCCGCGGATTCTTCGAATACGATTAACGGGAGGCAGGCGTGGCACTGCTCTACGAGGCCAGCGACCACATTGCGACAATCACCATCAACCGGCCCGATGCGCTCAACTCGATCGACCTTGAGACGTGGAACGAGCTCTCCGAGGCGTGTGCGAATCTCGAGGCCGACGACGATGTCTGGGTGGGCATCATCACGGGCGCCGGCGGGCGCTCCTTCAGCGCGGGCGCGGACCTGAAAGAGACGATCCCGACGCTGATCGATGATCCGCGCGGGAACCGCTACGACGAGCCCGACACGATCATGCGCGGGCAAACGGTGACGAAGCCGCTGATCGCGGCCGTAAACGGGCTCGCGCTGGGCGGGGGGCTCGAGATCGTGCTCGCCTGCGACCTGCGCATCGCGGCCGAGGGAGCGCGCTTCGGCACGCCCGAGATCACGCTCGGCTTTATCCCCGGCTGGGGCGCGACGCAGCGGCTGGCGCGCGAGCTGCCCTGGGCGATCGCATCGGGGATGGTGTTCTCCGGCGACCAGATCGGCGCCGACACTGCCCTCCAGTACGGACTCGTGAACGAAGTCGTACCGGCCGACCGGCTGATGGCATCGGCGCGCCAGCTCGCGGAGACGCTCTGCTCGCGCGGGCCGCTGGCGCTGCGCGCGGCCAAGCGGGCGATGCGCGAAGGGCTGGATATGTCGCTCAACGACGGCCTCCAGCTCGAACACGACCTCTTCGACGACCTCGCTTACACGGAGGACGCGAAGGAGGGCGTGGCCGCCTTCCAGGAGCGGCGCGCGGCGACCTTCAAGGGGCGCTAAGGGCGCCAATACCTGCTTCGGGAACAAGCCTCGCGGAAGCGGGCGCATTGAAACGCGCCCGCCGCTCGTCTAGATTCGCGGGGCTTTCGCGGTCTGGCGCGCCTATGCGTCCCGAAGCCGCGACGAAGGGGTGACCGTGGCAACGGAACTGGACGACTACGCCATCCACCAGATCGTCGAGAACATGGAGCTTGTCGAGGGGCGCAATCCGCGCTGGGTCGACGAGCTCTGGTTCCACATCGGTACGACCGACGGCTCGCTGAGCGTGGCCGGGCATATAGGGGTCTATCCGCCAACCGCCACCATGGACGCCGCCGCCAGCGTGGCCTACGGAGGCAAGCAGTACGACGTGCGCTTCGGGCGCCGCGTCGACGGCGACCGCGATCGCCGGGAGGTGGGCGGCATCAGCGCTGAGATCGTCGACGCCTTCCGCTCGTGGCGCTTCAAGCTGGAGCCGGCGGAGGGGCAGGCGATCAGCTTCGACCTGGAGTTCACGTCGGAGCTGCAGCCGATGGAGGTGGCCGGTCCGGTCCAGCACCGGCGCGACGGCCGCCAGGTGATCTGGGACCTCTACCAGTACTCGCAGACGGGCACGGCCAGCGGCAGCGTGACGGTCGAGGGCGAGACGATCGAGGTGGAGGGCGCCGTGGGAGCGCGTGAGCGCTCGTGGGGCGTGCGGCCCGTGTTCGGCCAGATTCCGCACCTCGGACGGCCGCCCAGCTCGATCGGCAGCCGCTCGTTCTGGCTGGCGTCCACCGCCGGGGATCTCTCCGGCTGGGTGTGGCGCATCGAAGGGGACCGCGCCGGGAACCCCGGCGGTCTCGGCGACGACACGGGCCGGACGCGACTCGACGGGTGCATGGTCGGGCCGCACGGAGAAGGCGAGCCAACGCGCTTCACCGATGCCGACCTCGACCTCCAGTTCGAGATGGACGGGAAGCGGCTGCGGGGCGGCAGCGTCACCCTGCACGACTGGGACGGTGGCGCCCACGCCCTCAGCCTGAAGCCGTTGACAACGATCTACGCGAAGGGGCTTGGCTACGGCCATCCCGACTTCCGCCACATCGAATACAAGGACGGCGTGGCCCAGGCGGAGACGCACGACACGACGGACGCGGCCACGATCGGGCAGTTGCTCGACAACGACTCCGGTCACATCAACCCGTTCGCGATCGAGCACTTCTGCGAGGTCACGGCGGGGGAGCGGACCGCCTACGGCGTAGTCCGCCTGAGCATCTAGGCAAGGGAGCGAGGAGAAGAGCGATGACGCAGCTGACCGAGCTTGACGAGCATTTCTACCACCAGACACCGAGCCCCGTGGACGCCCTCCGCGACACGGATCCACGCTACGTCGACCAGCACTGGTTCCAGTGCATGGACACCGAGGGGCGCTGGATCGTAGGCGCCAACTGGCCGGTCTGGCCCAACGCCGGGATGATCGAGAACGGCCAGATCATCGTGCACGGGGACACGCAGTACAACCTGCGCTATTCGAGCACTATCGAGCAGGACGGCTACAAGTCGGTGCGCACCAACCAGCAGGTAGGGCCGGCCTCCATGGAGGTGATCGACCCGCTGCGGAAGGCACGCTTCACCCTCTCGCCGGACAACCACTGGGGCATCAGCTACGACCTCACGATGGACACGTACCTGCGCCCCGTGCAGACGCGCACGCCGATCGCGTTCGCGGGATCGGCGACGCTGCCGGGCCTCCTCCCCTACTTCGAGATCATGGGGCGCTGGACGGGCGAACTGAACGTCGACGGCGTGACCTACGAGGTGAACCACGAGAATACGTGGGGGCAGCGCGACCGCTGCTGGGCGAGCCTCGGCGGGGAGCGCTGGCAGGGCTGGACGGGGCCGGCCCCGGGGGGCGGGGGCGTCTCGCCGCGGGGCGCGGGACGCATCCACTGGCACAGCCACATCCAGTTCGACGACATCGGCTTCTGGTGGTGGATGGACGAGTTCATGGGCAAGCCGCGCCTGGGCGGGACGCTCGCGGACAACCGCGGCAGCCACTTCGACGGGGCGGTCACCTGGCGCATCGACGACCCGCGCGAGGAGATCCGCATCGTCGACTTCACGAACATCGACATCGTGGCGCAGCCGGGCACGCAGAAGTTCCAGTCAGCCGAGATCACGCTGATCGACGAGTTCGGCACGGAGTACGACCTCGAGTTCGAGATCATCAAGCCGAACTCGACGCGGCACATTCGCGGTGAGGGCTACGGCCAGCCCCGCTTCCTCGGCGGCTGGCAGGGCGACTGGCACGAGGAGTACGACAAGTACGACCTGAGCGACTACTCGACCTACCCGAGCTTCGCGCACCAGATATGGGACGGCGAGCACGCGGTGCGCTGCCGCTTCAACGGTCGCGAGGGCATCGGGCACATGGAGATGAGCGGCACGGCGCCGCTGCCCCAGTGGGGGTTCGCCTAGTGCGCGGGCCCGCAGGGGGCCGGGCATGAGCGCGTCGTTCGAGGGGAAAGCGATTATCGTCACGGGGGCGGCCTCGGGGATGGGGCAGGGCGTGGCCGAGTTGCTCGCCGAGCGGGGCGCGCGCGTGGCCATCGTCGACCCAGCGGCGGAGGGGCTGGCGGAGACGGAGCGCCGGCTGCGTGAGGCGGGGAGCGAGGTCATCGCCGAGCCCATCAGCGTGGCCGACCCAGAGGCGGTGGACCGGCTCATCGAGCAGGTGCGCTCGACCTGGGGCGGCATCGACGGGCTCGTGCATTGCGGGGCGATCCTGCGCTACGCGGGCTCGCTCGAGACCGACCTGGCGACCTGGCGCGAGGTCATCGACGTGAACCTGACGGGCACCTTCGTGGTCGGGCACGCGGTGGCGACTTCGATGGTGGCGGACGGGCGCAAGGGCGGCATCGTGAACATCGCCTCGGTGGCGGCAGTGCTTGGCCTGCCCAACCTGGCCGCCTACTCCGCCTCGAAGGGCGGGGTGGCGGCGCTCTCGCGCTCCATGGCGATCGAGCTGCTGCCGCACGGCATCCGCGTGAACTACATCTGCCCCGGGTTCGTCGAGAGCGGCATGACCGAGGACATCCTCGAAGAGGAGGGCGCGCGGGAGCGGATGGGCCAGCAGACGGCGACGGGCGCCATCTGCGGCCCGCGTGACATCGCCCAAGCGTGCGCCTTCCTGCTGGGCGAGGAGAGCGCGGGCTACATCGTGGGGAACGGGTTGATGGTCGATTCGGGCGTCACCATCCGCTAGCATCCGCCCGCAGCACGGCACAGGGGGACAGCGATGGGTATTCGCGGAGTGGGCCACACCTCGATCACGGTGCGCGATCTGGATCGCGCGGTCGCCTTCTACAAACTGCTCGGCTTCGAGGACACGGGCACGCGCCTGCACCTCGACAACGAGTTCATCGAGACGTTGCAGGCCATCCCCGGGGCGGACATCACGGCGGCGGTGCTGCGGCTGAACGACTACTCGCTGGAGGTCATCCGCTACGACGCTCCCACGGGGTACGACCACAACCCCCTGCGCACCTCGGACGTGGGCGGCTTCCACATCTGCCTCGCCGTGGACGACGCGGACGAGGAATACGCCCGCCTGAAGGCAGCGGGCATGGAGTTCAAGTCCGAAGTGCTCGACTACGACGGCGGCATCCGCGTCGTGTACGGCTGGGACCCGGACGGGAACACGATCGAACTGCTGTCGCAGTCGCCGGTCCCTGCGAGCGCCACCTAGGGCAGGTCGACCTCAATCGCGGAGACTTTGGCGGGACCATCGCCGGTGTTGGTCCAGGAGTGGAGGGTGTTGTCGCCCTCGATGACGAGGTCGCCCTCGTAGACCGTCACGGACTCGCCGCCGTCGAGGGCGAATTCAAGTTGGCCCTTCGCGATGTAGACGTAGACATCGCAGTGAACGGCGTGCCAGCCGGTCGTCTGGCCGGGCTCGAACTCGACGATGAGCCAGCGCCCATCGATGCCCGCGGGCACCTCGAAATCGTGGGCGCGGGCGACGGGAAGCTCGCGGTTCTCGGCGATGACGGCCTTGCCGGCGCTGTTGTTGCGGGTGCGTATGAACTTGCTCACGCGCGCCGCACCCTCCGTTCGCCCTTGTAGACGATGAGCAGGTGGAGCCGGTCCCCGCCGGGGGCAAGCTGCATCGAGACGACCTCGTTGGCGATGTGGTCGTTGAGCCACTGGTCCGTCGCCTGGTCGAGGGAGGCGGCATCGTCCGCGGAGAGGGTGGCGGTGTAGAGATAGCTCGCGCTCGTGCCGATCGCGTCGCTCATGGCGGGGGGAAGGTACGCGCCCGCGGCATCAGCGGGCAAGCGGCATTACCAGACGAGGTCGCCGATAATCCAGCCGAGGGCGGCCGCAGTGACGGTCACGGGGACGATGTTGATGTAGAAGTACAGCATCGGCATAGGCGTCCCCTTCCGGCTCAATTGTTGAGTATACATTGCCATTCGCGGGGAAGGCTCGGGTGCGATGCCGCCGCTAGAATCGTCGGATGGGCACGTTCGACGCGATCGTGGTGGGCGCGGGGCCGGCCGGGAGCACGACGGCACGGGAGCTGGCGGCCGCGGGGGCGCGGGTGCTCATCGTCGACCGGGCGGAGTGGCCGCGCTACAAGGCCTGTGGCGGCGGCGTTCCCCTGCGGGCGGAGCGGATGCTGCCCTTCCCCATCGACAGCGTGGTAGAGGACTCAGTCTCGCGCATCGAGATGTCGGCGCGCGGCCAGATGGCGTTCACGAAGCGCTCGCGGGGACCGTTTGCACGCATGGTCATGCGCGATCGCTTCGACATGCTCCTGCTGGAGCACGCGCAGCGGGCGGGCGCGGAGTTGCGAACGGGCACGGTCGTGCGCGAGCTCGACCTGAACGGGCGGGCGCGCATCCGGGGGAACGGCTTCGAAGCGGAGGCGGAGGTGCTCATCTGCGCGGACGGGGCGCACTCGCCGGTGGGGCGGATGGCGGGGCTGGGCGACGGCCTGGCCGAGTGCGCGGCCTGGGAGGTGGAAGTGCGGGGACGCCCGCGCGACGCCTCCGTGGGGGAAGCGACGACGCTGATCGACCTGGGGTACGACCCCTGGGGGTACGCCTGGCTCTTCCCCAAGGCGGAGCTGCTCTCGATCGGGATTGTGCTGCCGCGCGAGGAAGCGGGGAGCATGAAAGCGCTGGTCGATTCCTACCTCGACCGGCTGGGGCTGCGGGAGGCGGAGGTCGCGATCAGGCGGGGGCACAAGATCCGCTTCCGGCGGGGAGGGGAGGCGGTCGCGAGCGAGCGGGTGGCGCTGGCGGGGGACGCGGCGGGGCTGGCGGACGAGTTCACGGCGGAGGGCATCTCCTACGCGGTCCACTCGGGGCGGCTGGCGGCGCGGGCGGCGCTGCGCACCCTCGGCGGCGCAGGCGATCTGCGCTCGTACCAGGAGGAGCTCGAGGACGAGATCCAGCCGGAGCTGGATGCGGCCCGGGCGATCGCCTACATGTTCTACGGGATGCTGAAGCGCGCGCGGCGGCCGTGGATGCTGGCGAGCGAGCATACGCCGTTCCTGTGGGGCTCGCTGTTCGCGGTGCAGCGAGGGGAGTCGAGCTACGCCCGTGAGGCGAAGCGCGCGGCGCCGCTGACGGCTGTCGCCGCGGCGATGCTGCGGCGCCGGGACCGGCAGGCCGCACTTTGATCGGGGGGCGGTTCAGCCGTACGCTCGGCTACGGAATGTTGAACGGCAAGACTCGCAGCTAGCGCCAGGGCCACCGCTTCGACGGTGCGACCCGGCACGCTTCCCCGCCCGACGGCTTGGATCGGGCACAGTTGCCGCCGCATTCCCAAGCTCACCCCTCACGGTTCGGAAAAACGTCTGCGCGCGGCGAGGTTTTCGCCATGGCCAGACGTTCACCCCTTGCGACGACCCTCTCCCAGCACCGGCTTCGCAACGAGAGGGTCGCGGAGCGCATCGTGGCCTCGACCGGCCTCTCGCCACCCGCGCTCGTCTACGAATTCGGTGCGGGGGACGGCATCCTGACGGTGGCCCTGCTGGAGCGTGCAGAGCGGGTCGTCGCCATCGAACGGGACCGCCGCTCCTGGACGCGGCTCCGCGAACGGTTCGAGGGCGAGCCTCGCGTGCGGAGCGTACTGGGAGACTTCCGGGAAGTGCGGTTGCCGCCACGAGGCAGCTACGAGGTGGTCGCGAACCTGCCCTTCGCCCACACGTCGGAGGCGATGCGGCTCCTGCTGGGTGCGCGGAACCGGCCCCATTCCGCGCACCTGGTCATGTCGCGGGATGCGGCGATGCGCTGGGGCGGGTTCGGGGAGGAGACGCTGGTGTCGGTGCTGGCGAAGCCGTGGTTCGAGCTGCGGGTGTCGCTGGCGCTGCGGCGGCGGGACTTCGCACCGCCTCCACGGACCGACTGCGTCCTGCTGAGCGCCAGACTGCGGGGGCAGCCGCTGGTCCCGCCCCCGGAGTCGGAGGCGTGGGCGCGCTTCGTCGAGCAGGGGTTCGGGGGAGGGCGCACGAGCGTTCGCCGGAACCTTGCGGGCGCGCTGGGTTATGAGCAGTTCAAGCGGGCGGCGCGAGCGCTGGGGATCGAGCGGGATGCGCGGCCGGGAACGGTGTCGTTCGAGCAATGGCTGGGGCTCTGGCGGGCGACGCGGACGGGGAAGCGGCGATGAGTGCGGGAGCTTTACCGGGGTCGCTTGCCGCAGGCGGGGGGCCGCCCTAGGCTGGAGCGACACCCTTCCCGGGAGATCAGTGCATGGTTCAGAGCGCGACGCGCGAAGTGCGGCCCGACGGCAAGCTGCGGCTCCCGCCGGGCCAGCGGCTCACCGAGGGCTGGCCCGTGCTCCACTACGGCGCCATTCCGCGACTGGACCCGGAGACGTGGCGCTTCCACGTGTGGGGGCTCGTCGAGAAAGAGCGCAAGTTCACCTGGGACGAGTTCAACGCCCTCGGCAACACGAGCGACACCAGCGACATCCACTGCGTAACGACCTGGAGCAAGTACGACAACGACTGGGAAGGCGTGCCCTTCCGCGCCCTCTACGACGCCATCGGGGTGAAGCCCGAGGCGAAGGTCGTGATGGTCCACAGCTACGGCGGCTACACGACGAACGTGCCGCTGGAGGACCTGCTTGCGGAGGGCGTCCTGTTCGCGCGGAAACACGGCGGCGAGCCGCTCACGAAGGAGCACGGCTGGCCGATCCGGCTGGTGGTGCCTCACCTCTACTTCTGGAAGAGCGCGAAGTGGGTGGGTGGCATGCAGTTCATCGACGAGGACCGTCCGGGGTTCTGGGAGATGTACGGGTACCACATGTACGGCGACCCCTGGCGGGAGCAGCGCTACTCCTAGCGCGCCTACCCCGACGCAGCCTGGAGCAGTTCCTCCGCCGCCGCGCGGTTGGCGGGCGTGTCGCCGCCGAGCATGAGCGCGATCTCAAGCAGGCGCGCTTCGCCCTCCAATTCCTCGATGTCGCTCCAGGTACGGGCACCCTCGCTGGCCTTGGTCACGACGAAGTGGTGAGCGCCGTAGGCGGCCACCTGGGGGAGGTGGGTCACGCAGAGCACCTGGTGGCGCTCGGCGAGGCGGCGGAGCGCTTCCCCGACGACGGAGCCGGCGCGGCCGCCGACACCCTCGTCGACCTCGTCGAGGACGACGAGGCGGGGCTCGGCGGCGGCTCCGAGGACGGTGGTCAGGGCGAGCAGGAAGCGTGAGGTCTCGCCGCCGCTGGCGACACTGCGGAGGGGGCGGGGCGGGGAACCGGGGTTGAACGAGGCGAGCAGTTCCATCTGGTCCACGCCGGACTCGGTGAAGGCGCGGGTTCCGGGCTCGCCGCCGCCGGAAGGGGCGGCGGCGGGGGCCACAACCTCGTAGTCGGGGAGGGTGACGGCGAGGCCATCGGGGGCATCCTCGCAGGCGAAGCCAGCGGCGAGGGACGCGTCCGGCATCTCCAGTCGCGCCAGCTCCGCCGAGACCTCGGCGATGAGGCGCGTCGCCGCCTCGCGGCGCGCGAGCGAGAGGGAGGCGGCGCCCTCCGCCGCCGAAGCGGCAAGGGCGCCGGCGCGCTCGCGCAGCTCTTCCAGGGACGAGCCCGCCGTCTCGATGGCGTCCAGCCGTTCGCGGGCGGACGCCTCGTACTGAAGGATTGCGTCGATGTTCTCGCCGTACTTGCGGCGAAGGCGGGCGATCAGGTCGAGGCGGGCATCGACGACGTCGCGGCGCTCGGGGTCGTCCTCCAGGGTTTCGCGGTAGGCACGCAGGGAACGGGCGAGGTCGGCGGCGGTCTGCTCGAGGGTGACGCCCTGGCCAGCCAGGTCGACGGCATCGGGATCGCCCTCGGCGACCTCCTCGAGGGCGGCGACTGCCTCAGCAATGGGGGGCGCGTCTAGCGCCTCCAGGGCGGAAGCTGAGGCGGCGAGCAGGCGCTCGACGCTGGCGAGACGGCGCTGCTCGCGGCGGAGGGCGTCGTCCTCGCCCGGGGCGAGGCCGGCGTTGGCGATCTCCTCGACCTCGAAGCGGAGCTGGTCGAGGAGGCGTTCGCGCTCGCGCGAGTCGAGGCTGACGGCCTCGATCTCGCGGCGCAGGGCGCGCAGCTCGCGCACCTGGCCGGCAAGCGCATCGCGCTGGGCCTGGAGGCCGCCAAAGGCATCGAGCACGGCCAGCTGGATGGACGGCCGGAGGAGCGTGAGCTGCTCGGACTGGCCATGGATGTCGATGACGCGGGCGCCGAGCCGGCGGAGCTTCTCCGCAGGGGCGGACTCCCCGTCGATGCGTCCGGCGCTGCGGCCGGAGAGGCGTACGGTGCGCTCGACCGCCAGACAGTGCTCCCCGGCGCGCACACTCGCGGAGACGCGGGCGCTCTCAGCGCCCGGGGCGACGACGCCACGGCCGTGGCGGCCACCAAAGAGGAAGTCGAGGGCGTCGACGATGATGGACTTGCCCGCGCCGGTCTCGCCGGTGACCACGTTCAGGCCTGGACCGGGCGCGAGGGTGACGTCGCGGGCGACGGCGAATCCGGAGACCGTGAGCTGCTCAATCACCGTTGTTCATGGCGCTGCTGAGCTGTACCTCGAGCCGTTCGGCGAGGTGTCCGAAGAAGGACGAGGGCGGGTCGAGGAGGGCGAAGCAAGCTGAGTGCTCGCTTGCAGAGAGGGAAACGCGGGAACCGCCGGCCAGGCGCAGGTCCTCCTGCCCGTCGACGGTGAGGATGGCGCCCTCGTCGGAGCGAACGCTGAGCGTGACGGTGGAGGAGGGTTCGAGCACGAGCGAACGGCCGATGGCGAGGTGGGCGGAGACCGGCGTGACGACGAGGTGGCGCTCGACGGGCGCGAGGATGGGGCCGCCGGCGCTGAGGGAGTAGCCCGTGCTGCCGGTAGGGGTCGCCACGATCATGCCGTCGCAGCGGTAGAGGGCGACGCGCTCGTCGTCGACGGCGAGCTCTACGTAGACGGGGCGCCCGGGGGAGCGGCGGCTGAGAACGATGTCGTTGAGGCCGCGGAACGAGCGTCCCGCAGCCTCGCCCTCGGTCACGGTGGCGGCGACCATGAGGCGCTCCTCGACCTCCCACTCACCCGCGAGGATGCGGTCGAACTGGTCGAAGAAGGCGTCGCGGTTGATGCTCGTGAGGAAGCCGAGGCGGCCCATGTTCACGCCGAGAATGGGGAGGGGGCGGGGGACGGCGAGGCGGGCGGCGCGGAGCACGGTGCCATCGCCGCCGGCGCAGATGATGAGCTCGGCGTCGGTGAGCGCGTCGGCGGGGACGTGGCCCCAGGCGCCCGCAATTCGCACCTCTACGCCGGCCTCCCGGGCCGCGTCGCCGATACGGCTGGCAAGGAGGATGGCAGGCTCGACGCCCTCGGGCCGCAGGACGAGGATTCGCTTCAGCACGGCGCCTCCGGGCGGGCGGGGGTGCGCAGGTGCACGACTATCTCACGGTTGCCGCGATCGCCCGTGACCGCGCAGTCGGCGGAGTCGACGACCTGCCAGCCTTCGCCCAGCGCCCACTGCCGGAACTCGTCGAGAACGCGTTGGCGCACAGCCTCGTCGCGCACCACGCCGCCACGAGGCACATCGGCGGGACCAGCCTCGAACTGGGGCTTTAGCAGGACCACGCCCGGCGCGCGC
>LXNI01001095.1_pt1 | contig 25985 bp, 24 predicted proteins | sample 809091 | NCBI WGS metagenome assembly LXNI01 (sample SAMN04870527, study PRJNA318959) | sponge metagenome | biome: 01000161; feature: marine sponge reef; material: water | host: Sarcotragus foetidus | place: Greece: Milos, Mediterranean Sea | collected 2013-05-29 | depth 5-7 m | reverse complement strand
CTGCCGGTGAATGCCGAATAGGTCAGGTTCGCCGACCCGACGAACCAGGAGACGTCCCAACCGTGCTCGACGGCCACGAACTTGGCATGGAGCCCGGAGGGTGTGCCGGCATGCTCGTCCTCCGCCTCGTCGAGAGCAGCGTCGGAGAGCACGCAGACCCGGGTCCACCTGGCCAGCGCGTCATCGGACAGCCCGTCCAACTGGTCCCGGGAACTCACCAGAGTGCGTTCGCCGGCGCCCATCCGGGCGACTTCATTCAGGGCCGTGCTTCCGACGAAAGGAGCGACGGCCAGTATGTCATGTCCGCCGGACATCGGCCGCCAGAGGCGACCCCTCGTGTGACGCCCGCCCATGCCGAGAACGTGGAACTCGATCGGCTTATCGGAAAAACCGTCGGGGGCGGGGAAACCGGTACGTGAGACATCGTCGGCCAGCGCCTCCATCCTGTCGGCAAGGGAAGAAGCCGGTCCTTCCGCGCAGAGTTCCGGAAGGCGTCGGATGAACTCGGCGAGCGGGCGGCTACCGGCAGTCCGTTGCCTTGGCCTGGGCGCCGTTTCGCTCGCCAGCGCGATGTCCCACGAACGGTCGAAGGTGAGATTCCGCGACAGTACGGCAACGCGTATCAGGGGTGGCCCGTCTTCCGAATTGAAACGAAGCACCCAGACCTTGGGATGAAACGCCCCGCCTCCCGGCGCGCGCACGGGATGGACACTCGGTTCCAGCATTGCATACAGCTCGCGCCTCTGGCGCGGGATGGCGATGCCGGCCCGATCCACGAAGACGTGAATTCGTTCTCCCGCCCGCCGCAACGCCTCGAGGAGAAGAAGAGGATCGGCGAGCAGTTCGTCGAGCCCGGTGTCCGCGCGGGCGACAAGGCTCAATGGCAGCGCGAGCATGGTTTCCAGATTGAGCGTGTAGGTTGTCAGCAGCGCGAAATCGAGTTCGTGGCCGGCCGGCGGGCGAAGCAGGTCGAAGGCGACGGTCCGGGAGTCGGGCGATAGCATCAGGCTGCGAGCCCCTCGTGCAGATCGAGGAGCATCCGGTGAACCCGACCCCATCTGAAGTTCATCCGCCCGACACCGACGCGACCATTCCAGTCGAGCAGCCGGGCCGGGTTGTGCAGGCGTGCCCGCGGCCCTTTCAGCTGCCGTTCGCGGGCCTCGACCAAGCTGCGCAATTCGTGATCCTCCGGGATCGCAGCAGGGCCGATATCGGCAAGTCGTTTCGACCATGCCTCCACGAACATGCGCTGCAAACGGGAAACGCGGACCTTGCGGGATGCAGCAAAGGTCCAGAAATAGCGGGGATCATGGTTGTCTTCCGCGGCTTCCTTCGCCGCCCATTCGGCAATTTCCAGTCTGTAGCGATCGATAAGTGCATCGTCGCCGCCGTGCTCCGCGCGGAAGCGCTCGGCGACCAACAGGTTGTACAGAAGTGGCATCCCCTCCGCGTGAAGCGAGAAGCGGCGGGCGAGTTCTATCGTTTCCCGGATGTCGGCATCGGCACACCCTGCGGCGCTGTCGTTCCAGAAGCATCCGTCTGCCGGCGCGTCCGATCCCTCGCGGGCGAGCCAGGCGAGCAGGGTGCCGGCGCAACGCTCTTCCAGGCGGCCCTGAAGAAAGACAGCCTCCTTGCGGGTCAAGTCGAACGAGGCCTCCTGCGGGAATGTCGCCGGGGGATCCGGCAAACGGGGGTGCCAGTTGGGTTGGCGCGTCTGAACGATACCCGGGTCGTCTGCAGCCGCTTCCGCGCCGCGCCCGCGAGCAAGGCTGGTGAAATGGGTGTGATACCAACCCTGCGGCCGCTGGTGCATGAACAGGCCCCAGCGCACCAGTGCGGTCCAGTAGACCGAGCTTGGGTGCCGTGCCAGGGAACCGCGAGACCGTTCCCCGATTACGCCCTGAGACCTGCCGTTCTCCAGAAGTGGCTCGATCAGGTCGAGCTCCGCCTTCTGCAATTGCGCGGACACGTTGGAGGCAGCGACTCTCCTCACCTCGAGCTGGCGGTATATCCACGGAACGAACAGTGCGTAGCGCAATCGCGTCTGGATCGTGGAAGTCCCGGGAAACAAGGCCTCGGACAGCGCGTCGCGAAGGTTGCCGAGGCCCATTTCGTCGACGGTCCCCTGCTCCTTGAAAAGGTCCAGAACCTGCCGCATCCGGTCCCGGTCGCTCGCCGTCAGGTCGAGCCAGGTCAGCGTCGCGCTCATGCTCTTGTTTCCGCCAGATCAAAATTGGACTGCGGAACGCCGATGAAATGTCGGAATTGCGGCTCCGCAACGCTCTTCATGGTAGGAGACGCCGAGCCATCAAGGTCTTCTTGAGACTTTCACCGCCTTCTGCGCGAGTAGTAGACGAAGAGTCCGGCTGCAACGCGCGGAGGTCACGGACCTCGGCAGATAGGTCGCTCGGCTGGAAAACGACCGGCCACCGCCCGGAGACTGTTGTTGCTGCTCGGCGGTTCCGGATACGCCGGCCACAATCTCGTTTGGCGCCCTGACCATGACAATACTGTTGATCTGATATCGTTCGGATGAGAGGCCCGTTGCCTGGCGCGCGAACCATTCGGTCAGGCACCCCGCCTTCGACTCGCCGCAAACAGGAGAGACACGTCATGGTGCCGCCCGACCTTGAATGGCGCCGAAGGATCGGGGAGACGGAAAGCTCCGACCGGATATCGTCAAGCGTCAGGCCGGAAGGCGAGCCCTGGAGACGGATTGCCAGAGCGACAAGCTGCGGCGCGCGTTCGTAGCGCATCCGGACTCTTCCCCTCTCTGCCGAGGCCCCTTGCCGCAAGCACCATAGCCGGCGCGCCCGGCCCGGCAAGCCTCACGCCCGGAAGCCCACGACCTGCGGGTGCCCCGGCTTGGCCTCGCATTCCGTGCGGAGCATCCGGGCAAGCTCCTCAGGATCGTCGAGCAGGTCCAGGATTTCGGCCTTGCGGCGCACCACGGCAAAACCCCCGGGCGTGAGTGCCGCAAGGTCCTGCAGCTGCACCGGTGGCTCCAGCCCGAAATAGGCGCGAAACGCCGCGTCCGCCTACACGACTCTATACTATAGGCGCGGTCAGGACAGAGTCTGGGAGAGACCGGATGGCTATCAAGGTAGTCAGTTGGAACGTCGCCAAGCGTCGCAAGCCTTGGGAGGAGCTCGTGGAGATGGGCGCCGACTTAGCGTTGTTGCAGGAGGTGGGACGCATCCCTCAGTGGGTGACCTCGGATCCACGCGTGGCCATCGGGCCAAGGGAGCACTGGGATTCCCACACCTGGCTCGCTGATGACAATCTATACGACCGCTGGCCGATGGTGGTAAGGCTCTCGGATCGGGTGGAGGTCCAATGGTTCAAGCAGGTCGCGCCGATGATGATCACGGCCGAGGACGAGTTCGCCGTCAGTGGCATCGGCACGGTGGCCGCGGCACGAGTCGTGCCCATCAATGGAGATTCGTTCGTTGTCGTCTCCATGTATGGCCGCTGGATGCGCTGGCACCCGACTGTCAAAACGGGGTGGAAAGTCGGCTATCCGGACGCCTCCATCCACCGAATCATATCGGACCTCTCCGCCTTCATTGCGTCCTACGATCCGGGTCGCCACCGGATTCTTGCGGCCGGTGACCTGAACTTGTCTTTCCGCAGCGCGGACCCGCACGATCAACGCGAACAGACCGTCCTTGACCGCATGGAAGCGCTGGGGTTGGAGTACGTAGGGCCGACCTACCCCAACGGGCGGCGAGCCTCCCCCGTCCCGCCACATCTGACGGAGGCGTCCCTCGACGTTCCGACGTACCACAAACATGGCGGAAACCCGATGACAGCCTGCGTGCAGATCGACCACGCATTTGCTTCCCGCGGCTTCCACGACAATGTAAGCACCCGCGCGTTGAATGGCGTCGAGGAATGGGGCTCAAGCGATCATTGCCGCCTGCTGGTCGAAGTCGATGTGAAGGGAACCAAGTAGGGGATCGGTCCCATTGCCAAATTCAACATGTATTCTGTTATTTTCTTGCTTGCTCCTCGTTGGTGGATGTTCTGACGAGTGTCTTGATGACGATGCGTGCAGACGGGAAAGTGACAATTGCCACCTGACGCAAGGAAGACAGATTGATGAAATTGATTTTCATCGTGAAAGACTTCTGATTAGCGCAGCACAACATTCCCGGCTGAAGGAGGCAATTATGAGGACCGCGAGGCATTGCGATGAAGAGGTACGTAGGAGATTCGGGTTTGGATAGGAATGATGGATTTTGAACAAGTTTGGGGAAGAATTCAGCGCTATGATGGCGAGGTTTTCGTCCAAATTCGCGGCGGCGAATTTACTTATGTTGCTGGCGACAGCTATATCACGCCTGACCGCACGAACCAGAATTTGCCCCGAGTACACTTTGAACAAGCATTTGAACTTGTTCCTCTCGAAAACACTGTGCCGGTGCAGCACCTCAGGGGGCCATCTTACCCATTTGCGATATTGATGGACGATAGAATTCGGCAGGAGGACTGGTAGCTACCACCCCCTCGCCCTCTTCTCGTACACCGCCCGACCAGGATCATCGCGGCTCTAGAACCGCAAGCGCACGGGCCAGCGCCGGGGGATCGACCGCCCGTGTCTACCATCACCCGCGAGCGACCGCCCAGCACAATCTCCGTCCGTCCGACGGCGAAGCCTCCCAGACGCCGTCCTCCAGGAGCACCTGGCTGGGTGGCGCGACGACCACCGACACGAAGGCACTGGAGCCGGGCTCACCGTCCTGCTGCCGAAACTTCCGCCGCCAGTCGAACAGCAGGTTGACATTAAAGCCGTGGCGCTTCGCCACCGTCACGCCAGACGCGTAGCTCTCCGCAACGATCCGACGCTTGTCGGCCTCGCTTCACCGCCGCGCTTGACGGCGTGGTCCGCCTCCTGCCTCCACACTCGACTGAAGATCCGCGTTCGACATCCCCGATCATCTCCACGGACGTCTGTCGTCCACCTCCGATCGTTCAGAGTCGCCCAATGTCACCGTGCATTGCAGACGGTCCTCTCCGGAGGCTCACCGTCAATATGCACCTCGCGTCAATGTACGAGCATTAAACGGGCTTCTATCGCCCAATCCGGGACCTAACACCGTCAGGTTATCCGAAAGGGCAAGGCTACCTCATTATAGATTTCTATCCGCTTTCCCGTCCCATACCGAAATAGTTTCGGTGGAATTTCCGGCCATCAGCGCGACCATTCGAGCGGCGTTTTCGTCACAAGCGTTCTGCAATACATTGTCAACACGGCGTACGTAGCGGTTCGCCATCGCCAAGGTCGAATGATTTAGTAAGTCCCGAACCACGAAAACATTAATGCCGGAAGCAGCGGCCGAGGTAGCAAAGGTTCGACGTAAATCGTGAAGCTGTGCATCTTCGATACCGGCATGTCGGCATGCACGGGCGAAGCAGGACCTTAACGTCTTCTCGGCAATAGCAGCTGAGCGCGCCCCAGCGAAGACGTATGGGTTGGAGCTAATGCGCGGCAAACTGGCGATGTCTTCCAGCACCATCTTGGCGACTGTCCTGAGTTGGCGGCCGGTTTTCGTTCTGGGTAAGGTAATCTGTCCAGTTTCGAAATTAATTTGGTCCCAACGGAGGGCCAGAGCTTCTCCCGTCCGCCAGCCGGTCAATAGGAGGAATCGGACGCAAGCAACTGGGAAAGGCGTATCGATCTTGTCGAGTGCAGCCCCCAGAGACTGTATCTCAGATGGCGCGAGCACACGCTCTCGCGGCTGCTCCTTCGCTTTCTCGACATGCCGGCAAGGATTAGAATACTGAGGTCGGAGGTCCCATGCCTCAAAGAGATTGAATACACGACTCAGAAACGCCACCGTCCTGTTCCTCTCTACAGGTCCGCGCGGCGCCACGGCCTCCTCAATATCCTGCCGGGTCACGTCCTTGATCTTTCGAGATCCGAAGCTAGGCGATGCCCTTACAGTCCGTTCCCATTGTCGCCGGTAGTTCCGTTCTGTCCGTTCCGAGAGGCGGCCGTTCGCTTGGCGACGCGGTACATATTCGGAAAAGAACCGCTCTACTCCTTCCGCAACAGTCGGGGCCGTGCCGGCACAGCGGCGCCGTTCCAGTGGGTCAGCTTCACCGTCGCGGATACGGACCAATTCAGCGGCGGCTCGCTCGCGAGCTTCACGGAGAGACATTTCTGAACTTCGGCCGATGCTTGCCATGCGTTTCCGGCCGTCTGTGCGATACGAAAGCACATATGACCTCGTCCCGCCCGGTTGGACCTTGACGCCCAGCCCCCTTACTTGGCCATCCCACAGAATGAAGGGCGTCAACCCCGGCTTGGCGTCACGGATACGCTTTTCCGTCAACATGGCCCACCCCTCCAGTCACCAATCAGTCACCAAAAAACCAAGTTACAGGTTGACTGACATTGATGCAACCTACAACGAGACCACCAGTAATCTACTGTTTTTATGTTATTTTTCAAAATAAGACTATTGAGATTTATTCGCACCTATGGGTAGAGCAGCCGATTTGTAATCGGCCGGTCGGGAGTTCGAATCTCTCGCGCGGCACCAGCAAGCCACGGGACATGCGGAGTTCTCAGGCGGCCGGGGCATCGGCAGGGCCTGGCCCGGGCTCCGACCGGCATCCCCGGCGCCGTCCCTGTCCGGACGGGCGGCAGCCCGACATCGACCGCGGGAAGGTCCCGGGGGACCGCGGCCGGCGTCTTGACAAGACGGCGCATGCCCCGATAACCGGATTGCAACAGCATCACCGGCTTTGGTCTTCACAGGCGCCGGGCAAGATGGAGCGGCAGCGACCATGCCGACCCCGACTGGGCCGGACTCGCAAATTGCGGCGCGGCAGCGATGGATGGGCGTTCTCGCCAGGGCCGGGGACGGCGCGCTAGAATCCGCTTGGGCGGGTCTCGCCGAGAGGCCCGCCTATGTTTTCCTGCGACCGCCGGAGGCGGGCCTGGTCATGGTGCGCGGGCGCATGGGCGGCGCCGGAGCGGCCTTCAATCTGGGCGAGATGAGCGCGACGCGCTGCGCCTTGCAACTGGAGGACGGCGCGGTCGGCTATGCCTGGGTCGCGGGCCGCAGCGCGCGTCACGCCGAACTGGCGGCGGCCTTCGACGCTCTGCTCCAGCAGCCTGAGCATCGCGACGCGCTGGAAGAAACGGTGATAGCGCCGCTGGAAGCGGCCGAGCGCGCCCGGCATGAGGAGGACCGCGCCGACGCCGCCGGCTCGCGGGTCGAATTCTTCGCCATGCCCCGGAGGCGGGGTTGAGCCCGATGGCGGCGAGGCGCAACGGATCGTCGCTCCGGCCCGGTTTCGGCGCGCCCGTCACTGACAGCCAGCGGGTGTTTCGCCGCGTGCTCGGGGCGATGTCGGAGCCGGGCTCCGTGCAGGATGTCGCGGTCGATCTGGCGCCGCCGCCGCCGCTGGACCGCGCGACCGCGGCTGTCTGCCTGACGCTGCTGGATTTCGAGACGCCGGTCTGGCTGGACGTGGCGGCGAATGGCGGCGATGTGCGGGCCTGGCTGCGCTTCCATTGCGGCTGCCCGCTCGCCACGGAGCCCGGCGCGGCCGGCTTCGCCATTCTGGCCGCCCCCGCGGAAATGCCGGCGCTCGCCGATTTTCGGCTCGGCTGCGAGGCCTATCCGGACGAGAGCGCGACCATCATCCTCCAGGTCCCCTCCCTCGAAACGGGAGAGGCGGTTACGCTTGGCGGACCCGGAATCGAGCAGCGCCGGGCCTTCCGCGCGGCCGGCCTCGCAACGGGCTTCTGGGAACGGCGGCGGGAGATGGAGGCGCTGTTTCCGCAGGGCGTGGACCTGGTATTCGCATCCGGCGCGCGCCTTGCGGCCGTGCCGCGCTCGACGCGGGTGGGAGGCTGAGATGTATGTTGCGGTCAAGGGCGGCGAGAAGGCCATAGAGGCGTCGCACCGCCTGCTGGACGCCGAGCGCCGGGGCGACCCATCCGTGCCGGAGGTCTCGACCCGGCAGATAGCCGAGCAGCTCGGGCTCGCCGTGGACCGGGTCATGGCCGAGGGCTCGCTCTACGACCGGGAGCTTGCCGCGCTTGCGATCAAGCAGGCGCAGGGGGACCTGATCGAGGCCGTCTTCCTGCTGCGCGCCTATCGCACGACCCTGCCGCGGCTTGGGAATAGCGAACCCGTCGATACCGCTCGCATGGCGGTCCGGCGGCGGATTTCCGCGACCTTCAAGGACATTCCGGGCGGCCAGATCCTGGGGCCGACCTATGACTATACCCACCGGCTGCTGGACTTCCGGCTGGCCGATGAGGGCCGGTCCGGCGGGGAGGATCCCGTGCGGGCGGACATCCCCGAGCCGCCGGCCGAGGAGCCGATGCCCCGCGTGCTGGACCTGCTGGGGCGTGAGGGCCTGGTCGAGGAGGAAGCCGCCCCGGCCGCCGCCGGCGCCCCGCCGACGGACATCACGCGCCAGCCGCTCAGAGTCCCCGCCGGGCGCGATGCGCGCCTCCAGACGCTGGCGCGCGGCGATGAGGGCTTCCTGCTGGGGCTCGGCTATTCGAGCCAGCGCGGCTTCTCGAACAGCCATCCCTTCGCCGGCGAAGTCCGCTACGGGAACGTCACGGTCGAGTTCATGCCCGAAGAGCTCGGCTTCGCCGTCGAGATCGGCGAGATCGAGGTGACCGAAGTGCAGATGATCAACCAGTTCAAGGGCAGCGCCGGGGCGCCGCCGCAATTTACCCGCGGATACGGCCTCGTCTTCGGCCACCAGGAGCGCAAGGCCATGTCCATGGCGCTGGTGGACCGCGCCCTGCGCGCAGCCGAGCTTGACGAAGCGGCGGTCTCCCCCGCCCAGGACGAGGAATTCGTCCTCTATCACAGCGACAATGTCGAGGCCTCGGGCTTCGTGCAGCATCTGAAGCTGCCGCATTATGTCGATTTCCAGTCCGAGCTCGAATTGCTGCGCAAGCTCCGGGCCGAATTCGAGGCCCCGTCCGCCGAAGCGGCGGAGTAGGCGGCGATGGCGGAGAGCGGCTACAATTTCGCCTATCTGGACGAGCAGACCAAGCGGATGATCCGCCGGGCGATCCTCAAGGCCGTCGCCATTCCGGGATACCAGGTGCCGTTCGGCAGCCGCGAGATGCCGCTTCCCTTCGGCTGGGGCACGGGCGGCATCCAGGTCACGGCCAGCATTATCGGGCCAGACGACAGGCTCAAGGTCATCGACCAGGGCGCGGACGACACGGTGAACGCTGTCAGCATCCGCAAATTCTTCGCGCGGACCGCCGGCGTCGAAACCACCGAGCGGACGGAGGCCGCGACCATCGTCCAGACCCGGCACCGGATACCGGAAACGCCGCTCGGGGCCGGCCAGATCATCGTTTATCAGGTGCCGATCCCCGAGCCGCTGCGCTGGCTCGAACCCAGGGAAGCGGAGACGCGCAAGATGCATGCGCTCGAGGACTATGGCGTCATGCATGTCCGCCTCTATGAGGACATCGCGCGCTTCGGGCATATCGCCACCTCCTACGACTATCCGGTGCGGGTGAACGGGCGCTACCTGATGCGGCCTTCGCCCATCCCGAAATTCGACAATCCGAAGATGGACCGCTCGCCGGCCTTGCAATTGTTCGGCGCCGGCCGCGAGAAGCGCATCTACGCCGTCCCGCCGCATACCGAGGTGCAGAGCCTCGATTTCGACGACCATCCCTTCGAGGTGCAGACATGGGAGGACGCCTGCGCGCTCTGCGGCTCGGCCGAGAGCTTCCTCGACGAGATCGTCACCGACGACCGGGGCGGGCGCCTGTTCCTGTGCTCGGATACGGACTATTGCCGCGAGCGCCGCGAAGCCGGGCATGCCGGGCCCGCCGCTGAGACCGGCGAGCCGGGCGGGGCATAGCATGGCGCCGGACGCCCCGCCGCTCCTCTCCGCACGCGGTGTCACCAAATTCTATGGCGGCATTCCGGGCTGCCGCGGCGTCTCGTTCGACATCTGGCCGGGCGAGGTGCTGGGCATTGTCGGCGAGTCCGGCTCCGGCAAGACGACCGTGCTGAATTGCATTTCCGCCCGCCTGGAGCCGACGGCCGGCACGGTCGAATATGCGACGAGACATGACGGCCCGGCCGACATCTACCGCATGAGCGAGCCGGCCCGCCGCCTGCTCATGCGCACCGACTGGGGCTTCGTCCACCAGAACCCGCGCGAGGGCCTGCGCATGCAGGTGAGCGCGGGCGCCAATATCGGCGAGCGCCTGATGGCCGTGGGCGCGCGCCATTACGGCGATATCCGCGGGACGGCCGCGGACTGGCTCGACAAGGTCGAGATGGATACCGGCCGCATGGACGACCTGCCGCTCACCTTCTCCGGCGGCATGCAGCAGCGTCTCCAGATCGCGCGCAACCTGGTGACCGCGCCGCGCCTGGTGTTCATGGACGAGCCCACGGGCGGCCTCGATGTCTCGGTGCAGGCGCGGCTGCTCGACCTGCTGCGCGGCCTGGTCTCGGACCTCGGGCTGGCGGCCATCATCGTCACGCATGACCTCGCCGTCACGCGGCTTCTGTCGCACCGCCTGCTCGTCATGCGCCGCGGCGAGGTTGTGGAAGCCGGGCTGACCGACCAGGTGCTCGACGATCCGCAGCATCCCTACACGCAGCTTCTCGTATCCTCGGTGCTCCATCCGTGACGGCCGCCATCGACATCCGGGGCCTGGCGAAATCCTTCACGCTCCACAATCAGGGCGGCGTGCGCCTTTCCGTGCTGGCGGGCTTCGACCTCGCCGTGGAGGCGGGCGAGTGCGTGGCGCTTCACGGCCCGTCCGGCGTCGGCAAGAGCACGGTGCTCCGCTGCATCTATGCCAATTACCGGACCGACCGGGGCTGCATCCTCGTCCGCCACCGGGGCGGTTGGGTGGACATGGCGGCGGCGGATCCGCGCCAGCTCCTCGCCATGCGCCGGGAGACCCTCGGCCATGTCAGCCAGTTCCTGCGCGCGATCCCGCGCGTGGCGGCGGAAGACGTCGTCGCCGAAACGCTGCGCAACCGGGGCGCGGACCGGGAGGACGCAAGGCAGGCGGCGCGCGCCACGCTGCGGCGCCTCAACATCCCGACCGCGCTGCACCGGCTGGCGCCGGCGACCTTCTCCGGCGGCGAGCGGCAGCGGGTCAATCTGGCGCGCGTGTTCGTCGCCGACTATCCCGTGCTGCTGCTGGACGAGCCGACCGCATCGCTCGACAGGGAAAACCGGGACGCCGCCATCGGCCTCATCCGCAAGGCCGCCGGCCGGGGCGCGGCGATTGTCGGGATTTTCCATGATTCGGAGGTGCGCAACGCGGTGGCGACGCGCGTTGTGCCCCTCGCCACCGCAAGGGAGGCGGCATGACGGCGGACCTCACGATTACCAACGCCCGGATCGTGACGCGCCAGGCGCTGTTGCCGGGCACGGTCGAAGTGTCGGCCGGCCGGTTCCTGCAGATCGGCGACGGACCGGTCCGCTCCGGCAGGGCGCTCGACTTCGAGGGCGACTATCTGCTGCCCGGCCTTGTGGAGCTCCACACCGACAATCTGGAACGGCATTTCACCCCGCGCCCCGGCGTCGCATGGCCGGCGAAGGCCGCCATATTGGCCCATGACGGCCAGCTCGCCGCCGCCGGCATCACGACCGCATTCGACGCCGTGGGCGTGAGCGGCGGCGACAGGGCCCGCCCGAAACATCTGGCGGGCATGGCGGATGCGGTGAAGGCGGCGGCAGGCTGGCATGTGCTGCGGGCCGAACATTTCCTGCATTTGCGGTGCGAGGTCTCCAGCCCCGACCTGATGGAGCGCTTCCGGGCCCTCGTGGATGAGCCCCTGGTCCGTCTGGTGTCCCTGATGGATCACACGCCGGGCCAGCGGCAATTCGTCGATCTCGACAAGCATCGCGAATACTACCAGGGCCGCTACGGCCTGAATGACGACGAGATGGACGCCTATGTGGCGGCCAAGCTGCGATTGCAGCAGGAGTTCAGCGGGCGGCACCGGTCCGAGGTCACCAGGGCGGTGGAGGGTCGGGACATAACGCTTGCGAGCCATGACGACGCGACCGTGGACCATGTCGATGAAGCGGTCCGCGACGGCGTCGCCATCGCCGAGTTCCCCACCAGGCTCGAAGCCGCCGAGGCGGCGCGGCGGCACGGCCTCACCACCCTGATGGGCGCGCCGAACCTCGTGCTCGGCGGCTCCCATTCGGGCAATGTATCGGCGCAGGAGCTCGCCGGCGCCGGCCTTCTGGACGTCCTGTCCTCCGACTATGTGCCGGCGAGCCTTCTCCAGGGCGTCTTCGTGCTGCGGGACGAAATCCCGGACATGACACTGCCCCGCGCCGTGGCGCTGGCGAGCGTCAATCCGGCGCGCGCGGTCGGGCTCGAGGACCGCGGCGAGGTGGCGCCCGACAAGCGCGCGGACTTCGTCCGCGTCAGGGAAGTCGAAGGCGTCGCCGTCATGCGCGGCGCCTGGCGCCAGGGACGCCGGATCGCCTGAACGACCGCGCCGCGCTTTCCGGCCGGCGCCCTTTACTCGGCCGCTTCGGCAGCGACCGGCGCGTCCACGATGCGGGTCTCGAAGCTCGCCGGCGCGACGATTTCCAACACCTCGAAATCCTTCGAGCATGCGATCTCGCGATGCGGGATGCCGGGGCGCTGGTTGATGACGTCGCCCTTCTCGATGCGCCGCACGCCCTCGCCTGCATATTCGAACTCGGCCCAGCCGTTCAGCACCATGACGAACTGGAAGGTGCAGTCATGGACATGCCAATGCTGCACCTCGTCCTTCATCTCCCTGCCGTTCGCCTTGACGATATGGGCGATATAGTCGCCCTGCGTCGCCGCCTTGATGCCGAGATCCCGATATTCGAAGATCTCGCGCAGGCCGTCCGTCCAGACAGCCTCGGACGCCTTGTTGATCGCAAAGTCCCAATTGTCGGTCATGGTCATGCCTCCCTTGCTGGCCGCCGCCAATGCTACAACCCGCCCCCCGGCCCGTAAATCGGGCCCGAAGGCGCGCGGACACCCCTGAGAGTGTCATGAAATGTCATGCGATGTCATGATCCGCATGCCAAGGGCATATATCCCATTGCCCGTTCCGGCATGGGGCAGTCGTTCCGCCCGGTTTCCCGGCCTGGCGCTCTCGGCATATGTTCTCCTTCGACCTTCTTCCTCCGATACCACATGGCTACGGATGTCGCGAAGGTCCAGTTTACATTAGAATTATTTCATAATAAAGAACAAACAGGCGTCAATCAGCCGATCGGGTCCCAGAAAGATTGTTTGCGCCCATGCTCCCGGCGCAGGCGCGCTTCGTAATCGGCGTGGGTCTCGAAGACGCCGAAATCCTCGATTCCCCGGGCCAGGCGCGCGCACTCCGCCAGGTGCCGGGCGGCATGCCGGTAGCGGGTGGAGCGGGCCTGCTCCAGTGTGAAATCGATCATGGCCCGCAGCGCGACCACCGCCGCCAGGGGTTGTCTTTCGGCCAGGGCGTTCGCGGCCGGAGCGAGATAGTCGTAACGGTTGCCGTCGAGTTCGCCCGCTCGCCGGATAACGAGCGTCCCGGCCCTGTCGAGATCGGGCCAGGATATCAGGAAGGCCAGCCCCGCCAGCGGCTCGGCCCGATGCTGGGCATGATCGAGCGCCCGGTCCTCGGCGCCGATGGCGTCGAATTCGGAGAGTCGCTTCAAATAGGCCCGCAAATGCTCGGGCGACAGGGAGCGCTCGAAACACGTCCATCGTTGCTTTTGGGCGTCATCGCCGCGCCCGAGCGCTTCGAGCGCCGCGATCCGGGCGTCGTCCCAATGGTCATGCCTGCGATAGGGATGCCCCTTCCGGGTGTCCGCCGCGTCGATGATCTCTAACGCCTCGGCGGCCCGGTTCGCGTCCAGAAGCCTGCGGGCGATATTCGCCGCTACGGCGGGGACCCGGCGTTCCTCCTCGTCATAAAGCGCGGCATAGGCGTCGGCATCTCCCAGAGCGTCCGCAATGTCCATCAATGCCGCCCGGATCGCATGCTTCCGGGAGAATGAGGCCAGTCTGTCCTCATATGTCTGGCCCCGCGAACCGTAGCCGGCACTCTTGCGCCCGGCCTTGTTCGGCGCGTCCGCCGACGTTTTCGAAAGGGCGATCACACCTTGCCGCAAGCATTTCAGGCCGACCGGCCCCAAGGCCGGCGCCAGCGGCCGGACCAGAGATCCGTACAGCTCGTAACTTTTGGCGGCGATCGTTTCGAGGACCCGGTCGGCGAGTGCGCCGGGTTCGGGCTGCGCCGCCTCCGCGAGCCGCCCGAGATCGCCGATCGCCTCGTCGAAGACGCGGAAAACCGCGCCGTCGCTGTCATCGCAGCGGTCGAGGACCGGGCTCGCCAGCGCCAGGAAGCGCCACATCATATCGAGGCCGGCCGCCGGATCGCTGCCTGCGATCGGGCCGATGATGGCCCGGCGCTGCGTCTCCAGATCCCTGGCGAGAGCGGAGGCCTGCCGCCCTTCCACGAAGGAGCCCGCCCGCCCGATCGCGGCCAGCCGCTTTCGCACTTCCGCCACCACCGCGGCGGGGCTTTCCCGCCCTGCCAGTTCGAGGCGCAGGCGGCGTTTCGCGACCGCATCCCCGGCGCTGATCTCGATCAGCAGTTCCGCAAGCCGCGCGGCGCCCAAAGCCTGCAGGTCCTTCGCATTCAGTGTCCGTCTGGAAGCCAGTGCCCCGCTTCTCCCGGTTAGCCGACCTGGTTTCGCGGCACGTCGCGGAAGGGGCGGTCGGTGTCGTGGCGGACTTCCTTGGGCATGGAGAGGATGCGCTCGGAGATGATGTTGCGCTGGATCTCGTCCGTGCCGCCGGCAATAGAGATCGCCGGGGTCGAGACCAGAATTTCCGCGACCACGCCGCCCGTGCCGTCATCCTCGCCGGTGAGCATGGCGTCGGGCCCGGCGATCATGGTGTGCGCCCTGGCGCAGGCGCGCGCGACAATGCTGGCGGCGAGCTTGCCGATCGAGCCTTCCGGCCCCTGCGGCCGGCCCATCTGCTGCGCCTCGCGGGCGCGCCGTGCCGTCCATTCCGCGGTTCGGGCGAGCGTCAGCGCCTTCGCGACCTCCTGGCGCACCGCGGAGTCGCCCCAGCGTCCGGCCGCCTGCGCGCGCTCGATGAGCATGTCGGCGCGTCCGGTGCGCTGCGGATACCAGACATAGGGCGCCATGACGGTGGCGACCTCGGCGCGCTCCTCCTCATAGATGCGCCCCGGCCGGTCGCTGCCGGTGGCGTAGCGGCGCACGCCGTCGGCCCCGCGCCGCTCATGCATCAGCGTGGTGGTCGCGACCTTCCAGCCTTCCCCGAGCCCCCCGATCTGATATTCGGGCTCCACCACGGCGTCGGTGAAGAACACCTGGTTGAAGGAGGCATGGCCGTTCATCTGCTTGAGCTGGTGGACCTCGACGCCCGGCTGGCGCATGTCGAGCAGGAAATAGCTGAGGCCCTGATGCTTGACCGCGTTCCAGTCCGTGCGCGCCAGCAACAGGCCGAAATCGGCGTGATGCGCGCTGGTGTTCCAGACCTTCTGGCCGTTGATAATCCATTTGCCGTCCCGGAAATCGGCGCGCGTCACGGCCCCGGCCAGGTCCGAGCCGCTGCCGGGCTCGCTGAAGAGCTGGCACCAGGTCTCTTCGCCGGTGAGGATGCCGCGCAGGAAGCGCTGCTTGTGCAGGTCCGAGCCATGTTCGAGGATCGTGGCGGCGGCGAGCGTGCGAATGCCCATCTTGGCGACGCCGATCGCCCCCAGCTTGTCGAATTCCTCCTCGACGACAGGCGTAATGCCGACGGGCAGGCCGCGTCCGTGCCATTCCTTCGGCCAGTGCGGCACGCCCCAGCCCGAATCGATCAGCATGTTGCGCCATGCGACCAGGCCCCGGTCCGGGTCCCAGTTGTCCACGAGCCAGGCGTGGGCCTCGGCGCGGATGTCGTCTTCCGTCATGTCGGTCATGTCAGGCGTTCCAGTGCTGCAGCATGCGTTCGCGGTGGTCGGCGGCGCTGCCGAGGAAGGCTTCGCTCGCCTTTGCGCGCTTGAACCAGAGCTGCGTGTCATTGTCATGGGTGAAGCCGATGCCGCCATGCATCTGCACGGCATGGATGGCGGTCTGCATATAGGCGTCGGAAGCCGTCGCCTTGGCGAGCGAGGCGAGCGCGGTGAGCGGCTGGTCCACCTCGTCGTCATCGTCGGCCGCCGCGGCGGCGTAATAGGCGGCGGCCTTGGCGAGTTCGACTTCCAGCAGCATGTCCGCCGCCTTGTGCTTGGTGACCTGGAAGGAGGCGATGGAGCGTCCAAACTGCATCCGCATGGAGACATATTCGAGCGCGTCCTCGCGCAGCCGCTCCGCGCCGCCGACCATCTCGCCGGCCAGGCAGACGGCGGCGATATCGAGCGTGTGCGCCCAGGCGGAACCGCCGGCCTCCGGCCCGCCGAGCAGCTCGGCCCGCGCGCCGTCGAACTCCATCTGCGCCAGCCGCCGCGTCGGGTCCATGGATTGCAGCGGTCGGCGCGCGAGCCCGTCGCTCTCGGCCGGCAGGCTGAACAGGCCGAGGCCGCCTTCGGGCAGCCGCGCCGCCGCCACGACGAGGCCGGCGGCCATGCCATCCAGCACATAGCTCTTGCGCCCCGTGAGCCGCCAGGAGCCGTTCTCCGGGCGGGCGGCCGCGGTGAAGGCGGCGGCGTTCCAGCCGGTCCCGGGTTCAGCGGCGGCGAGCGTTGCGATCGTCCCGCCCGCCGCGATACCGGGCAGGAGGGCCTGTTTCTGGGCCTCGGTTCCGGCCTCCGCAATCGCGGTCGCCGCCAGCACGGTCGATCCGAAGAATGGCGAGGGCAGCAGCGCGCGGCCCGCCTCCTCCGCGGCGATGGCGAGCTCCGAGATGCCGAAACCGGCCCCGCCATAGGCTTCGGGGATGTGGATCGCGGTCACGCCCAGATCCTCCGCCATCGCCCGCCAGACCTCCGCGTCGTAACCGGTCTCGCTTTCCATGACCCGGCGCACTTCGGTCGTTGGCGAGCGGTCGTGCAGAAAACGGCGGAGCATGTTGCGAAACTCGGTCTGCTCCTCGGAAAAGCTGAATTTCATGGCCGTTCGGACCTCGTTTCGGCAGCGGAATCGGAGATGGCCGCGACCAGCGCTTCGGCCCCCTCCCAGTTATAAGTGCGGAAGCTGTGCCCGCGTGTCACGAACGGCGCGCCGGCATAGAACATCTCGTATTGCGTCTGCCGGCCCGCGAATTCGGAGCCGAGCGCATCCCAGGCGAGCTTCATCAGCCGCACGCGCTCGACCGGCGGCGCGCCGTCGGCCGATTGCTGCACGCTTTCGAGGATGCCGGCGAGTTCGGGGTCGGCGAGGTCGCGCTCGGAGGAAGGCAGCATGATGAGCGCGCCGCCTGCCAGCCCGCGCACCCGCTCGACCATGCGGGGGTAGAGCGCCTGGCAATAGGCCTGCGCGGCATAGACGGCATGCGCATCCGGCACAAAATAACGGCCGCGTTGCCGGCCCTTCGCCTCCATGCCGTGCAGCATGGTCTCGACCGCGGTCGCCTGTGCGGCGAGCATGCCGAGAGTGTCGGCCACCGAGGGTATTGCGACAGTGCCGATGGTCTCGCATATGCGGCGCGCCAGGCCGACAAGGAATTTGAACTTCACCGCGAGGCGGATCTGCGCCTGGTAATTCTGGTAGATATGGCCGGGCGTGGCGTGGAATTGGCGCGCGCACATGGCGGGACTGCGATGGACAAAGACCCGCTCCCAAGGGACCTTCACATCGTCGAACCAGACCAGCCCGTCATTCTCGTCGAAGCGCGAGGCGAGCGGGTCGTCGAAGGTGGAGAGCGCGCGGCCTTCATAGGACTTGCGCGCGAGCAGCCGGAGCCCCTTCGCCGCCATCGGGACCGCGAAGCTGACCGCGTAATCCTCCTCGTCCGGCTTCAGCGGCTGGAGATGCGCCACGAACAACTCATTGGCGAGCACCGCCGCCGTGCCGAGCATCTTGCCGCCGCGCACTGTCACCCCGGCCGCGTCTTCGTCCACAATGCGGAGCATCGGGCTGTTGCGGCCCTGCTCGCCCGTGCGCTTCGAGCGGTCCAGCTGCGGGTTCACGATCACATAGGTGAGGTAGAGGTCGTTGTCGCGCGCATAGGTGAAATAGTCGTGGTAGGCGCGCGCCCGCTTCGGGTCGTGGGCCTCGAACACCTCCAGCCCCATGATCTGCCCGGTGACGGCGGACGCCAGATGGTCGGGCGCGCGGCCCATGAAACCCGCATGGCATTCGGCCCAGGCGGTCAGGGCCCGCCGGCGCTGCACGAGTTCGTCGAAGGAGGTCGGCATCTGCCAGGCGCGGTTGACCCGCCGACCGCCGGTCGGGGAGGGGAAGGTCATCGCCTCCAGATTGGCCGGCTCGGCCTGGTAGCCATAGAGCCCGGCGGCGGAGCGCACGGCATTGCGGAAGGCAGGGTGACGGGATGGAGTCCCGATGCGGGCGCCGTCCAGCCAGACGGCGCGGCCGTCCTCAAGGCTCGCCAGATGCTCAGCGGCGTCCTTGGCCGCGCCTGTCATTGCCTGGCTGTCTCCGCGTCGGCGCGCTCACGCCATCGCGGAATAGTCGGTCGGGTCCATGACCACGCTTTCGATGGAACTGACGAGGGAGCCGCCGCGTTCGCTCTCGGCCTTCGCCTTCTGCCAGTCGGGATCGTCGCGGAAGGCCGCCCAGGCGCTCTCCATCTGGGCAGCGTCCTCGAAGGTGCAGATATAGATGAGCTGGTTCGGGTCCGCGCGGTTGATCCAGAAGCCGGCGACGCCGATGCCGTGGCGGGCGAAGAGGCTGCATGTGTGGTCGCGGAAGCGGGCATTGAGCGCATCGATCTTGCCGGGCGCGGCGTTGTAGGTGCGCAGTTCATAGAGCATGGGGTGGTCTTTCCTCGGATTCGGACGGTTTGGGGCGGCGGCTACTCTTTCGGCTCCAGGCGGAACGCCGCCGAGTTCATGCAGTAGCGAAGTCCGGTCGGCGGCGGCCCGTCCGGGAAGACATGGCCGAGATGCGCGTCGCACCCGGCGCAAAGCACCTCCGTGCGGGTCATGAACCAGCTCCGGTCCACCTTCTCGGTGACGGCTTCCGCCGCAATGGGCCGGGTGAAGGACGGCCAGCCGGTGCCGCTGTCGAATTTGGTCTCGCTTTCGAACAGCGGGATATCGCAGCAAATGCAGCGATAGGTGCCGGGCGTCTTGGTCGCGTGATACTCGTTGGCGAAGGGGCGCTCCGTGCCGTGACGGCGCGTCACCTTGTACTGCTCGGGCGTGAGCCGGCGGCGCCATTCGGCGTCGCTGAGTTCGGTTCGGGGCGGGGCGGTGTCGAGGATGTCGGTCATGGGGTCCACCGGCGTCCGCATCGACGATGCGGACTTGTCGAAATAGCTGCTGTTCATCTTGCGCCCGCAGCCTGCTGCGGGAGAAAAACGGTAGGACCAACCCGCCATGCGCGCAAGCCCGCTCCCGGCGGCCCGCTCGGGCCTATGTTTCTTTGTCCTCTTGCCCCCTCGCAACCAGCGCGGCCTGGGCGGCGGCGAGGCGGGCTATGGGGACGCGGTAAGGGGAGCAGGAGACGTAGTCGAGGCCGATCCCGTGGCAGAAGGCGACCGAGGCCGGGTCGCCGCCATGCTCGCCGCAAATGCCGAGCTTGAGGTCGGGCCGCGCGCCCCGGCCGCGCTCGGCGGCGATGCGCACCAGCTCGCCCACGCCTTCGATGTCCAGCGTCTCGAACGGGTCGTTCGGCAGGATGCCGCCGTCGCGATAGGCGCCGAGGAAGGCGCCGGAGTCGTCGCGGGAAATGCCGAAGGCCGTCTGCGTCAGGTCGTTGGTACCGAAGGAGAAGAACTCGGCGGCGGACGCGATCTCGGCGGCTCTGAGCGCCGCGCGCGGCAGCTCGATCATCGTGCCGACCGAATAGCCGGGCGCCGTCCCGGTCTCTTCCGTCACAGCCGCTGCTGTCCGGTCGATGACGGCCTTGATGCGCTCCAACTCGCTGCCGACGGCGACCAGCGGCACCATGACTTCCGGCCGGGCCCCGGTTTCGGCGGCGGCCTCGAAGATCGCGCGGGCCTGCATCTCGTAGATTTCCGGCCAGGTGATGCCGAGCCGGCAGCCGCGATGGCCGAGCATCGGGTTCGCCTCTTCGAGACGCAGCGCGCGACGGCGCAGCTTGACCGCATCAACGCCCGCCGCCGCGGCCACCTCGGCAGTCTCCTCTTCGGTGCGCGGCAGGAATTCGTGGAGCGGCGGGTCCAGCAGCCGGATCGTCACCGGCAGCCCTTCCATGATCCGGAAGAGCTCGGTGAAGTCCCGGCGCTGCATCGGCAGCAGCTTGGCGAGCGCCGCGCGGCGCCCGGCCTCGTCATCGGCCAGGATCATCTCGCGCATGGCGAGGATACGGTCCGTATCGAAGAACATGTGCTCCGTGCGGCAGAGCCCGATGCCCTCGGCGCCGAAGGCGCGCGCGGCCTCCGCGTCGCGCGGCGTCTCGGCATTGGCGCGCACCCGGAGCCGCCGCGCCTCGTCCGCCCATGCCATCAGCCGCGCGAAGCCGCCGGTCATCTCCGGCTGGATCGTCGCGATTTCGCCCGCCATCACCTCGCCGGCGCTGCCGTCTATGGTGATCCGGTCGTCGGTGGTGAAGGTCCGTCCTCCCGCGAGCATGACCTCGCTCTCGGTGTCGATCCTGACGGCGCCCGCGCCGGAAACGCAGGCCCGACCCATGCCGCGCGCCACCACCGCCGCGTGGCTCGTCATGCCCCCGCGCGAGGTGAGAATGCCGCGCGCGGCATGCATGCCGTGGATATCCTCCGGGCTGGTTTCGTTGCGCACCAGTATGACCGCCTCGCCACTCGCCGCGGCCTGTTCGGCGGCATCCGCGGTGAAGACGATCCGGCCCGACGCCGCGCCGGGCGAGGCCGGCAGGCCGCGCGCAACCACATCGCGCTCGGCATCGGGGTCGAGCGTCGGATGCAGCAGCTGCTCCAGCGCCTGCGGCTCGATCCGCATCACCGCTTCTTCCGGCGCGATGGTCCCGTCCTCGACCAGATCGACGGCGATCCGCAGCGCGGCCTGGGCCGTGCGCTTGCCGGAGCGCGTCTGGAGCACCCACAGCCGCCCGGCCTCGACCGTGAACTCGATATCCTGCATGTCGCGGAAATGGCGCTCCAGCCGGTCGCGCATCTCCATGAGCCGGGCGAAGGCCTCCGGCATGGCCCGCTCCATCGCCGGCAGGCGCGAGCCGCGCGCCTCCGCATCCGCCGCCGTCAGGCTCTGCGGCGTGCGGATACCGGCCACCACATCCTCGCCCTGGGCATTGGCGAGATATTCCCCGTAAAGCGCGTTCTCGCCGGTGGAGGGGTTGCGGGTGAAGGCGACGCCGGTGGCGCAATCCCCGCCCATATTGCCGAACACCATGGCCTGGACGTTGACAGCCGTGCCCCACGCCTCGGGAATGTCGTGCAGGCGGCGATAGGTTCGCGCGCGCGGCGTCCGCCAGCTTCGCATCACCGCGCCGATGGCGGCCCATAACTGGGCGCGCGGCTCCTCGGGGAAGGGCGCGCCCGTCTCGTCGCGCACGATCTCCTTGAAGCGGGCAGTGAGGCCGCTCCAGTCGTCCGCGTCGAGATCGGCATCCGCCTCGACGCCCTTGTCGTCCTTCAGGATCTCGATCTCTTCCTCGAACAGGCCACGGTCCACGCCCAGCGCCACATCGGCGAACATCTGGACGAAGCGGCGATAGCTGTCGAAGGCGAAGCTCCGGTCTCCGGAGCTTTCCGCCAGCGCCTCCACCGTCCGGTCGTTCAGGCCGAGATTCAGCACCGTATCCATCATGCCCGGCATAGAGACCCTGGCGCCGGAGCGCACGGACACCAGAAGCGGGTCGGCCTCGCCGCCGAAGCGCCTGCCGACCGCCGCCTCGACCGCCGCGAGCGCCGCCTCGACCTGCTCCTCCAGCCCCTCCGGATAGCGTTCGCCGTCTGCATAGAAATGCGTGCAGACTTCGGTGGTGACGGTGAAGCCCGGCGGAACTGGCAGGCCGAGCCGCGCCATCTCGGCGAGATTGGCGCCCTTGCCGCCCAGGAGCGCGCTCATCTCCGCGCGCCCGTCGGTCGCCGCACCTCCGAAGGCGTAAACCCAGCGGGCCATGCCTCAGCCCTCGATCATGGAGAAGTCCGCAACCCCGGCGGTGGCGGCGCGTATGCCGGCAAGCAGCCGGAGGCGGTTGGCTCGAAGCGCGGCATCGTCGGCGTTCACGGTCACCTCGTCGAAGAACCGGTCCACCGGCGCGCGCAGGGTCGCCAGCGCCTGCGTCGCAGCCGAAAAATCCTCCGCCTCGACGGCGCGGGAGGCCGCCGCGCCTGCCCGCGCCAGCGCCTCGTGGAGCGCGCGTTCCGCATCGACAGCGAAGGCTGCCGGGTCCGCCGCCGCGCCATAGGAGGCGCCGTCCTTCTTCTCCTCTATGGCGAGGATGCTGCCGGCGCGCTTGCAGGCGGTCAGCAGGTTGGCGCCGTCCTCCTCGTCCACAAAGCGTTCGAGGAAGGCCACGCGGGCCATCAGCCGCGTCAGGTCGTCCTCATTGCCGAGCGCGAAAACGGCGGACACAAGGTCGTGCCTTGCGCCGCGCTCGCGCAGATGCGCCTTCAGCCGGTCCTCGAAGAAGGCGAACAGCGCGTCTGCGCCTTCCCGCGTTTCATAGCCTTCCAGCGCCGCCGCAATCGCCTGTCTGAGCGGCAGGCGCAGGCCGTTTTCGAGCACGATGCTAACGATGCCGAGCGCCGCGCGGCGCAAAGCGAACGGGTCGCGCGAGCCCGTCGGCCGCTCGTCGATGGAGAAGAACCCGGCGAGCGTGTCGAACTTGTCGGCGAGCGCCGTGGCGATGGATACCGGCGCGTTCGGGGCGTCGTCGCCCGGCCCCTGCGGGCGGTAATGGGCCGCCAGCGCGTCGGCCACATCGCCGTCCAGCCCCTCGCCGAGCGCGTAGTAGCGGCCCATCACGCCCTGCAATTCGGGAAACTCGCCGACCATGCCCGTCACCAGGTCCGCCTTGGCCAGGCGCGCCGCCTGCCGACAGCGCGCCGGGTCGGCGTCGGGCAGGAAGGGCGCCAGCCATGCGGCCAGCCGCTCCAGCCGCCGGACCTTGTCGCCGACGCTGCCGAGCCTGGCGTGGAACACCACTGCGTCCAGCGCCGGCAAACGGTCTTCCAGTCGGCGCATCCGGTCCTGGTCCCAGAAAAACCGCGCATCCGCGAGCCGCGCGCGCAGCACGCGCTCATTGCCGGCGCGGACCGCCGCATTGCCGTCGGACGCCTCGATATTGGCGACGAACAGGAAGCGCGGCGCAAGCCCGCCCGCCTCGTCCTCGACGGGGAAATAACGCTGGTGCGTTTCCATGCTCGTCACCAGCACTTCGGGCGGCAAGTCGAGGAAGGCCGGGTCGAAATCGCCGGTGCCCGGCACGGGCCATTCGGTGAGGCCGGCATTCTCGGCCAGGAGGCGCCCGGAGAGCCGCGCGCCCGCCGGCGCCCCCTCCCGGATACGCTGGATGCGCTCATCCGCATCGATCAGCACGCAGGCCGCCCGCAGCTTCGCCTCATAGTCGGCGAAGCCGGTGACAGAGACGGCCTCCGGCGCCATGAAGCGGTGGCCCTGTGTGTGGTTCGAGAAGTCGAGCCGGGCTTCCGCGCCGCCAATCTCGACGCCGCCGGGCAGCGGCGCGCCGCCGAAGAGCGCCAGCACGCCCCGTAGCGGGCGCACATAGCGCATCGGCGCATCGCCCCAGCGCATGGATTTGGGCCAGGCAAGCCGGCCCACCGCATCCGCCACGATCTCCGCCAGAACCTCGCGCGCCGGCCGGCCGGGCACGCTGCGCACGGCGAACCAGAACTCGGCCTTGCCCTGCCGGCGGCGCTCGCAGCCGTCCAGGCTCGCAAGGCCGGCCGCCTTCAGGAAGCCTTCCACGGCCCGGTCTGGCGCGCCGACGCGCGGGCCCTTGCGCGCCTCGGCGCGGTCCGGCTGGCGCTCCGGCAGGCCCTCGACGACCAGCGCGATCCGGCGCGGGGTGGCGAAGGCGCGCGTGGCCCCATGCGCGAGGTCCGCTTCCTTGAGGCCGTCCAGCACCAGGCGTTCGAAATCGCGCCGTGCCCGGTCCTGCATCCGGGCCGGAATCTCCTCCGACAGCAATTCGACGAGCAGTTCGCTCATGCCGCCGCATCCAGATGGCCGCGGGCGCGGAGCCAGACGGCGGCGGCGGCGCGGGCGAGCGCCCGCACCCTCCCGATATAGGCCGCCCGCTCCGTCACGCTCACCACGCCGCGCGCGTCCAGCATGTTGAAGGCATGGCTCGCCAGGATGCACTGGTCATAGGCCGGCAGCGCCAGCCCCGCTTCCGCCAGCGCCGCGCATTCGCGCTCGGCGTCGGCGAAATGGCGGAACAGCGCGTCGGTGTCCGCATGCTCGAAATTATAGGCCGAGAACTCGCGCTCGGCCTGATGGAAGACATCGCCATAGGAGAGGCCCGCGCCGTTGAAATCGAGGTCGTAGACGTTCTCGACCCCCTGCACATACATGGCGAGGCGCTCCAGCCCGTAAGTGATCTCGCCCGAGACCGGGTTGCAGTCATAGCCGCCGACCTGCTGGAAATAGGTGAACTGGCTCACCTCCATGCCATCGCACCAGATCTCCCAACCGAGGCCCCAGGCGCCGAGCGTCGGGCTTTCCCAGTCATCCTCCACGAGGCGCAGGTCATGCTCGCGCGCATCGATGCCGATTTCGGCGAGCGAGGCGAAATAGAGGTCCAGAATGTCGGGCGGGCTCGGCTTCAGCAGCACCTGGAACTGGTAGTAGTGCTGGAGCCGGTTGGGGTTCTCGCCATAGCGCCCGTCGGTCGGGCGGCGCGAGGGCTGCACATAGGCGGCGCGCCAGGGCTCCGGCCCGAGCGAGCGGAGCGTCGTCGCCGGGTGGAAGGTGCCGGCGCCCACCTGCATGTCATAGGGCTGCAGCACGGCGCAGCCCCGCGCTGCCCAGAAACGCTGGAGCGCCAGGATCAGCTCCTGGAAGCTCGGCGCGGCTGTCATGGCGCGGCCACCGCCCGGCCGCGCCGATCTGCGTCAACGCGCATGCGCATCAGTCCCGGTCCCGCCTCCGATAGGCCCCGCTTTCCGGGTCGCGTTCGAGGTCGATCGGCTCGGCGTCGCGCTCGTCGCGCACCCTGTTCACGAGCCGGTTGGCCTTGCGGGCCATGCCCTCGATCCGCTTCCAGCCGACAAACACCATGAAGATGACGGCGGCGAGAAGCAGAAATTTCCAGAGCATGGGCGGATCCTCCCCTTACTGCCCCCTTCATAACCCGTAGCGCGCCCAAAGCAACCGTTCCTCCACCGCATCGGCGAGGCCCGGCAGTGCCGGCAGCAGCGGAAAGCGCCGGCGCCGGCGAAGCGCCATGCGCAGCCGGATCCGCTTGCCGAACCGTTCGCGAACCACCTGGCGCATGTCGCCCAGCCCGTCGGCAAGGCCGAGCTCAACCGCCTGGCGCCCGGTCCACACCTCGCCGGAGAAGAGATCATGTCCCTCTTCTTTCAGCCGCGCGCCCCGTCGTTCGCGCACCCACTCGATGAATACGTCGTGGATGTCTTCCTGCATGGCGCGCAGCGTTTCGACATCTTCCGGCTTTTCGGGCTGGAAGGGGTCCAGCATGCCCTTGCGTTCGCCCAGCGCATGCACCCGGCGCTCGACGCCGAGCCGCTGCAATGCGCCGTCGAAGCCGAACCCGGCGAAGATGACGCCGATGGAGCCGAGGATGGATGCGGGGTGGACGAAGATCTCCGAGCCGGCGCAGGCGAGCCAGTAGCCGCCCGACGCGCCGATATCGTCCACGAAGCTCAGCACCGGCACGCCCTTCTCCTCGCCAAGCGCACGGATGCGGTCGGCGATGCGCGCGGACTGGACGGCGCT
>LXNI01001094.1_pt1 | contig 26002 bp, 35 predicted proteins | sample 809091 | NCBI WGS metagenome assembly LXNI01 (sample SAMN04870527, study PRJNA318959) | sponge metagenome | biome: 01000161; feature: marine sponge reef; material: water | host: Sarcotragus foetidus | place: Greece: Milos, Mediterranean Sea | collected 2013-05-29 | depth 5-7 m | reverse complement strand
GCGGGGCAAGGGTTTCCGGGCGTCAGCGTGCGCGAATGTCCAGGTGGGCCGTCGGCGTCCGCGAATGTACAGTTCGGTCGCCCTGGAGCGCGATGACGACGACCAGGTAGGGGCCGCTCAGGGCTCCTAGCTCCCCCCGGACGCGCCGCTCTCGACCAGCGCGGTCCGCCGGGGGTCACGGGCCGATCAGGGCCTAGTCACGAAGCGAACAGGAGCCGGGCGACGGCGAAAGCGACCGCTAGCAGCGCGCCCACGCCGCCCAGGATGCGCCACGTGAGCCGTAGTTCTAGCGCGGCCAGGTCCGCTTTTGTCGCCACTTCCTCAGAGAAGGCGCCACGGATGGTCTTCGTGATCGCTTCCGCTTGAGCGGAGTCGAGGCCGGACTGTTCGAGGTCGCGGGCCGCGGCGAGGGTGTCGAAGGTCATCGGCGTATTGTACCCTTTGGTCAGCGCGTCTCAGGTTCCGGGACTAGGTGGAGCCACGCTCGTTCCTCGTTGTCGTGCCACTCGGCCGAGTCCGGGCCGTATGCTTCGTCCAGGCCGAGCTGTGCGAAGACTTCGGCCGGCGCGTAGATGGGTTGTCCGTCGACCGCCTGGTCGAGGGCCTCGGCGAACTCGGCCTCCGTCTCGGCCGTGAGCCCGACTGGATGGGGCGTGTCGGAAGGAAGCACCCGCCGCGGGAAGGGCCGCTCGCCTGGTCGATCGTTTTCGTTGTTGGGCATGTCATGTCTCCGTGAGGTGCTTGGAGGGGGCTAGACGCTGATGCGTTCGACGATGTTTCGGGCGATCTTGTGCGCTCTGCGGTCGTAGACCTGGGTCGTGGAGGGGTGGGAGTGTCCGGCGAGGTACTGGACGTCCTCGATGGGCACGTCTTGGGTCAGCAGGTCGGTGACGACCATGACGCGGAAGGAGTGCGGCGTGAGGATCTTCGGCAGGCCGGCATCGCGCAGCCGCCGCTTCAGCAGGTCGCGGATGAGCTGCGGATAGATGGGCCGCGAAGCGAGACGGGAGCGGTCGTGGATGTCGAGCGGCCGGAGGAGAGGCGAGTCCTTGGGGTCGTCGGCGATGCTGCCGGCCGCCAGGTAGTCGGCGAGCCAGCGGTCGAGGTCGATGCGCACGGGAATCTCCCGGCGTTTGCCGCCCTTCTCGCGGAAGCAGAGGGTCCGGTGGTCGCCGTAGTCGCGGAGATCCTGGAGGCGCAGTTGGCTGAGGGCGCCAACCCGCGCTCCGGTGTAGGTGAGCGTGCCGATCACGGCCCGATCCCGAAGCCCGGCCAGGTGGGTGACGTCGATGGAATCGAGGAGTTGTCTGGCCTGGGCGACGGTGATCTCGGGGGTTCGTCCGGCTCCGGCGGGTTGGCGGGGTCCGCGGACGGAGGCGAAGGGGTTGAGCATGACGGCGTGTCTGGTGACGAGGAGGTCGAAGAAACGCCGGAGCGCGGCGAGGGCGACCTTCTGGCTGGAGACGGAGGGCTCCAGGTCGCGGATGAACCGCGCCGCGTCTCCGGGTGTGATCTCGCGCAGGGCGATGCCGTCGGCTTCGCAGCGCTCGAGGAAGTTGCGTACGTAGCGGCCGTAGGCGCGTCGGGTGTGCTCGTTCGAGAGCTTGGCCTCGAAGAACTCCTCGGCCGCGAAGACGGCCGCGTTGCCGGCGTTCTCGAGGATGGCCGGCAGGTTGTGTTTGGGCGCTAGATCAGTGGTCGCCACGACTCAACGATAACAGCCTTTACCCACGGGACCGACGCCGCGGCCCAACCTTCCGAAGTCCCCGTCGTCCACGCCGAAGACGAGGAAACCTTCGCCGCCGCGCTGAACGCCGGCGCATTCGTCTCTGCGGACCCGGACATCCTCGACAAGTTCGGGGTCGTCGATCACGGAGAGGACGTGGGCGAGCCGGAAGAACTCTTCCCCGACCTCCTGCCGTAGGCCGCCGTGGCCCGATCCAAACGGCTCGGCGACTACCACCGGGACTTCGCCGACAAGCTCATCGAGCAGATCGAGACCGGAACCGCGCCCTTCCAGAAGTCCTGGAAGCCCGGCGAGCGATCCGCGCCAGAAAGCCTCAGGACCGGAGAGCCCTATCGCGGCGGCAACAGTCTCCGCCTCAGTGTCGAGGCGGCGCGCCGCGGCTACACCGACCCTCGCTGGGGCACGTACCACCAAGTCGCGGCCGCCGGCGGCTACGTCCGGCGCGGCGAGAAGGGCACCCCGATCGCCTACTACGGCGGCCTCAAGGTCGTCCCCGCCAAAGACGATCAGGGCCGACCCAAGTTGACGAAGCACGGCCAGCCCTTCTACACCCGCGTCCAGACGAACCGCAACTACTACAAGGTCTACAACGTCCGGACCGACCAGGTCGTTCTCCCGGAACCCGGCCAGTTCCCCAGCGCCGGCAACTACTACCAGACCGCGCTCCACGAGCTCGGCCACGCCACCGGCCACCCCGACCGTCTCAACCGCGACACCCTCGGCAAGAAGTTCGGTAGCCCCGACTACGCCCGTGAGGAGCTCCGCGCCGAGATCGCCGCGATGATGACCGGCGAAAGGATCGGCCTCGGCCACCAGCCCCAGAACGGTGCCGACTACATCGCCGGCTGGGTCAAGGCTCTCGAGGACGACCCCCGCGAGATTCAGCGCGCGGCCGCCGATGCGGAGAAGATCTCCACCTACCTGATCGAGCCGACTCGCGAGCGGCTCGAACAGCGCGAGCAAACGACCCCCGGGGAGCCCAATCCCGACGAGGATCGAGAGCCCAGTCAGGAGTTGACTCCCGCGCCGGCGCCGCCGGCCGCGGCGGCCCATCAGCAGGGCGACTCCGACTTCAACCGGAACATCCAGCTCGCGGCCGACGCCGCGCTGGACAGACTCACCCACAACGGCCACGACGACCGGCCCCCCGACACGCTCGTCCGGCAACTCCAGAACGTCCGCCTGGCGGCCGCCCAGAACGACTACACCCCGCAGTCCGCCGACTTTCGCGGGCTCCGCGGCGACCTGCACGATCACGCAATCCGCGCCGATGGCTTGAGCCCCGATGACCGCAAGGCCATCCTCGCCCTGGCGGACCACTTCAACAACCAGGCCCAGGGTCACGACCTCCGCGACCTCCAGCGACTCGACCTTGAGCGGGCCGTCGCGGACGCCACGAGTCGCGACGATGGTCCCACCCGCGGATAGCTGATGAGCCGCTGGCACGACCCGAGAGAGGAGTCCCGGCCTGCCCGGCGGGAGCCCACGCGCGCCAGAGGCCACCGCCGCGAGCTTGACGGCCGGGACAGGGCGCCTGATCGCCGCCCCTTCCAGGACCGCCTCCAGGGGTCCCTGGTCGACGTCGCGGTCCATCGCGCCGTCGCCTCCCGCGACCTGGTGGACCACCAGTTCGGCGGGCACCCCTTCGCCGGCCGCCGCGGGATCGACAGCCTGAAGAAGTCCGGCCTGGTCGAGGAGCACGAGCTCCGCGACACCAAGACCGGGCGAACCACCAGAGTCCTGACGGCCACGCCCGCCGGCCGACGACTCGCCGACCAGGTCGCTCCCGAGCGAGGCTGGGCCTCCGAGCAGCGCACCTGGACCGGCATCGGCCGCAACGGCGACCTGAAGCACGACCTCGCCCTCTACCGGGCGGTTGCGGAGACTCGCGCCCAGCTCGCGGAGCGCGGCCTTCACGTCCGGCGGCTGCGCCTCGACGCCGAAATCCGGAGCCTCGTCGCCAAGCGGATGGAGGCCGTCCGCGCCCGTGACGGCCGCGCCGAGGCCGAGGCCGTCCGCGAGCAGCTCGCGGCACACCTCAACCTGCCTCTCGACAGCACGAACGGAGGCGTCCTCTACCCCGACGCGCAGATCGAGTACGCCCGCGAGCCGGACGGTCCCATCGAGGGCCGGGTCAACATCGAGATCACCACCGAGCACTACTCCAAGGCGTCCATCGCCGCGAAGAGCGCGGCCGGCTTCGCCCTCCATGCATCGGGCGCCAAGGCCGCCCGCCACCTGGCCAGCACCCTCGCCAGCCTCTCCTCTCAATCCCCTGGCGCCGCCGGAAGCGGCGGTGGCCGCGGCCGCGGGATCGAGGACGGCCTGCTCGACCTCTGACCGATGTTCCTCCCTTACGCCCAACTTATGCAGGACAGCGGCCTCTCCTGGTCCGTCTACGGCGGCGCGGCCCTCGTCCTGGTCGTCGCCGTCACCATCGCCGTCTCCGAGCGCCGGGAACGCCGGCGGCTCGAGCGCGCTCTCGCCACGGCGCGTCAACTGCCTCCGTTCCGCACGGACCCGCTTCGGGCAGAGCCGCCCCAGAGCTCCCCCCGTCTCTGGCTCTTCCCCGCCCTGGCCATCCTCCTCGGCCTGGTCGTGACCACCTGCACCCTCTGTGACGTCCTCCGATGAACCCCTGCCTCCGCACCTACGGCGTCTACCTGGCCGTCGCGATCGCGGCGCTCCTCGTCGCGCTCCCCCTCGACTATCTCCTCTTCTTCACCTTTGACGATCACCCCTTTGCGTTCGTGCTCGTCCTCCCGGCGGCAACCGCCACCGCGATCGTGCCGCTCGCCGTGGGCGCGCTCGGCCTCGAACTCATCGACGCCATCCGCAACCGTTGAGAGTGACCCCGACCAACCACGGAACAGACAGCCATGACCGAGCCCCTCACTGACCAGGACCAACAGCTCTTGGACGAAGTGACGACCACGATCGTCGAGAACACGAAGCGGATGGACGCCGCCGCGGACCGGATGGACGCCGCCACCGAAGCCGCCCAAGCCGTCGACCGGACGCTCGACCGGCTGCTGCGCAATTACCGCCGCACCCTCTGGCCAATCGCCTTTCTGACCGGAGGTCTGGGCGGCGCCACCGCTGCTCTCGTCCTCGACTTCCTCCTCTCCTGAATCTCATGCACACCTGGCGCATCAGCTTCGGCGTGACCCTCTCCCTGATGGCGATCCTCGCCTTCTACGCCATGGGACGCCTCGATTTCCTCGCGCCCCACGGGCGCTTCATCGTCCAGGAGTACTGGCTGCCCATCACCCTCCACACCTTCTTGGCCGCCGTCACTTTCATGGTCGCCCTGGCCGCCGTCCTGCGCCGCCTGGGCCTCCACGACGTGGGCAGGAAGGTCGACCTGGTCGAACGCTCTCTCCGCCGTGGAGAGGGCGATCCCGACTTGACGCGCCGCCTTGCCGATCAGGAGCAAGGCGAGTTCGTCGAGTGATTCCGTCAACTCCCGAAAGGAGCTCACACCCCATGACCCCAGCAACTCCCAACGCGAAGGCTCAGGCACCGCTCACGCGGCTCCGGAGCCTCTCCATCCAGCTCACCACGTTCGCGTTCCTCTTCCTCGTCCCCGCCATGCTGATGGCCCAGGCCAGCCCGTGGACCAGGGCCGTCAACCGCTTGCAGACTGCGTTCACCGGCCCGATCGCCAGAGGCTTGAGCCTCGTGGCCCTCGTCATCGGAGGACTCATGTTCGCCTTCGGCGAAGGCGGCTCCAAGAAGCTCCTGGCCGGGATCGTCTTCGGCCTGGGCATGACGATGGGCGCCGCCAACTTCCTCGGCTGGCTGTTCTAGGAGGAGTCCATGCCCGACGTCCTCACCATCGCCCTCTTCCCCCCGCCAGGCTTCATGGCCCTGGCGACCGCCGCCCTGCTCGGCGCCTTCGGCTACCCGCGTCACCGCCGCTTCCCCGCAGCAGTGGCGGTCGCCGCCCTCTCCACCTACCTGACCGAGCTTCCTGCCGGCTTCTAGGTCCCCTTGCGCGGCGCAACCCCTTGGTACGGCCACCCGGCGCTCTCACGCCCAATGAAGATCCTGGGCGTGGAGCGCCGGTGGTTCCTTCTCTCCGCCACCTTCGGCGGCGCCGTCTGGAACGGCCTCAACTCCATCCTCACCGGAGCGGTTCTCTTCGCCGTCCTCTACGTCGCCGGCTTCCTCGCCTGGAAACGCGACCCCAACATGCTCTCGATCATCGCCAAGGCCGGCTCGAGCCGCACGCGCTACGACGCCGGCAAGGAGTCCAAGTGGCACCTCCACCTCATCGAATGACCTCCTCGGCCCGCCGCACCGACGGCCCGCCGATGCGGCGGCCGTCAGCCGACCGGCTGCAGGTCGGCCCTCACCCGGACTCAGCCGAGCAACCGGAGAAGGGCGAACACCGCCGCCGCCTGGCCGGCCAGAACGGCCGCGGCGACCGCGTACAGCGTCCGCATCGTGCGGACCTCGAGCGCCGCGGTCCGCTCCGTGAGCCGCGACTCGAACTCCGCCATGTCTGCCCGCACCTCAGCGCGCAGCACCTCCAGGTCCGCCTTCGTCGCGTACTCCATCTCTCTCGCGGGCTCGCTCATCGGAACCACCCTACACCCCGGACCCCACTGCGATGAACCTCCAAGCCGAACGCGCCGACCACGAGGCGGCCGGCAGCCTGGCGGAGGAGCTTCCCTACTGGGGTTGGCTCGAAGACCACCCCTTCTGCCTGACCCGCGGCGGCGAACTCCTCGCCGTCGCGGAGCTCTCCCAGGCCGTCGTGGACGGCCGGACCCCGCAACAGATGGACGAGGTCCTCGCTCGCTGGCTCCGCCTCCTGAGCAGTCTCGATCCCGACACCCGGCTCTACTTCTACCTCCTCCGACGACCCGGCCGGCTCCCCGCCATCGCCGGCCTCGACGGCCTCGCCGCGATCTCCCAGGAGAAGCGCCGACGGTTCCTCGAGGGCCGGGTCCAGGAGCTGCGCGCCTACGTCGTCTGGGCTCACGACCCCAAGCTCAAATCCAACGCCCGCACCGGCAACGCCGGCGTCCTCGCCGCGGCCCAGGACTGGATCAAGACCCGCATGAAGCCGGACGAGTGCGCCTTCCTGCTGCGCCACGTCAACGACGCGGCCGAACGCTTCCGCCAGCTCGTCGACGCGAGCGCGGCGCTCGCTTCCGACGTCACGCCGCTGCGCGTTCTTCCCGCGGCCGAGGCGACCGCGGTCCTGTCCGAGCTCGTCAACCGGCCGGGACAGCCCTGGCACGGAGACCACATACCGAGCGCCCTCAACTGGCGGCTGGCCCTCTCCGAACTGGAGGCCGAGCGCCGCTTCCTGCGCCTCGACGGACAGCCCCTGATCCTCTACAACCTCACCTCTCCTCCCGTCCAGGCCACGGCGAACCTGCTGCAGGAGCTCTACCGCCTCGACGCCCTGCTCACCGTCTCCCTCGAGTGGAGGCCCCAGCCGATGGCCTCCTCGCGGCGGAAGATCCGGAGCGTCCAGCGCCACTACTTCAGCAAGCGCTACTCGATGGTCGCCCACGTGCAGGACGCCCAGGGCACCGCCGCGGCCATGGTCGATTCCGCCGCCGACGCCGAATCGAGCCGCATCGCTCACGCGCTCGTCGAACTCGAGACCGAAGGCGTCGCCTACGGCGACATCTCGCTGACCATCGCGCTCCACGGCGACGACCTGGCCCGGATCGAGGCCCTGAACGCCGAACTCTTCCGCATCTTCGGCGCCGCCGACGCCAAGGTCATCCGGGAGGGCTTCGGACAGCTTCCCGCCTGGTGGTCCCGCATGCCCGGGCAGCCGCGCAAACGCCAGGTCCGCACCGTCTTCAGCAGCGCCGGCGTCGCCGCCTGCATGGCGCCCCTGTTCGGACCGCCGGCGGGCCAGGCCGAGTGCAAGCACCTGCGCAGGCCGGCAATGGCCACCTTCGAGACACAGTGGCGCACCCCCTACCACTACGACCTCTTCGGCGGCAGCGACGTCGGCCACACGCTGATCCTGGGCGCCACCGGCGCCGGCAAGTCCTTCGCACTCAACTTCCTGCTCGTTCAGTCCCAGCACTACGCGCCCCGCATCCTCGTCCTCGACCTCGGCGGCTCCTACAAGTGGCTGACCGAGTTCATCGGCGGCGGCTACCTCGAGCTGAACCCGGACAACCCCGACGCGGACCTCGCCCTCAAGCCCTTCAGCCTCCCCGCCGGCGAGCGGACCTTCAGCTTCCTCACCGGCTGGATCGCCCGCCTGCTGCGCATCGGCGGCTACAGCCTCAGGGGCGAGGACACCACCGAGCTCCGCGAGCGCGTCGAGGACCTTTACAAGGCCCCGGCCGCCGACCGGACTCTTTCCGCGCTCGTGCGCACCCTGCCCCGCGCCATGTGGCCCGCGATGAGCCGATGGCACGGCGACGGCGCGTGGGCGCGCTTCTTCGACGGCGGCGGCGAGGACACCCTCGAACTCGCCGACTGGCAGGTGATCGACCTCGCCGGCGCGGCCGAGCACGACGACCTCTGCGAGGCCGCTCTGTTCTTCCTCCTCGAACGCCTACGCCTCGCCCTGGACAACCCGGCCGAGGCCGCGCGCGTGAAGCTCATGGTGGTCGACGAGGCGTGGCGCTATCTCAACGATCGCGCCGTCCTCACCTACCTGGCCGAGGCCGCGAAGACCTGGCGGAAGCGGAACGCCGCGCTCGTGCTCGCCACCCAGAGCGCCGTCGACCTCACCGATACGGAGGGCGCCCAGGCGCTGCTCGAATCCCTCCCCACCAAGCTCTTCCTCGCAAATCCCGACCTGCCGGACGGCGTCCAGGCCACCTTCCGCCTGAACGACACCGAGATGCAGACGATCCGGGGACTCCTGCCCAAGCGGGAGCTCTACCTGCGGCGCGCCCAGGAGGCCGGCGTCGTCCGCCTCGAGGTCGATCCCGAGTCCTACTGGCTCTACACCAGCTCTCCCGTCGACAGCGAACGCCGGGCCGAAGCCGTCGCCGAACACGGCCTCGCCTCGGCTCTCGAGGTCCTGGCCAACCAACGGAGGTAACGAACCTTGTCCACACGAACCACCGCGGCCGCGGCCGCGATCGGCCTCTTCGCCGCCATCCCCCTGCTCGCCCAGGACTCCCACATCCTGCGCATCGACCCTTCCGAGGACGAAGTCTGGCGGCTGAGCACCCGCGTGCGGCACACCACCGTCATCACCCTCCCGGCCTCCGAGAACATCCTCGACTTCGTCGTCGGCGACCTGGACTTCTGGCACCTCACCGGAAGCGCCAACGTCGCCTTCCTCAAGCCCACCGAGGAAGGCGTCGAAACCAACGTCGCCCTGGTCTGCGAGTCCGGCCGGATCTACCCCTTCCTCGTCTCCGAATCCTCCGAAGCGACGCCGCACCTGATCGTCCGCCTCGACAACGCCGAAGCGGACGACATCGCAACCGCGGGCGGCGAAGCCCACCGGCCGGCCTTCGTCGCCGTCGACCAGATCGCCTCCTACCAGGCGATGGCCCAACAGGCCGCGGCCGACGCGGCCGCCCAGCGCCGCTCCGCCGATGAGGAGATCGCGGCCGCCAGGGCCGACGCCGACGCCCAGGTCGACGGCTTCCGCGCCGACTACCCCACCCACGTCCGCTTCCCCTACCGCCTCCAGGACAAGGCCAAGCGCTGGCCCTTCCTCGTCGAAGGGATGTGGCACGACGGCCAGTTCACCTACCTCCGCAGCCGCGCGCAGGAATCGCCCGCCCTCTACGAGCGCAAGGACGGCCAGCCGTCCATGATTCCCTACGACCTGACCGAGGACGGCCTCTACGTCGTCCGCCGCGTCGTCGGCGCCGGATGGCTCCAGATCGGCAAGGAACGGGCCGCATGGACCTTCGACGAACCGGAGCCGCTGCAATGACCCGCCTTGTCCGCCAGAAATCGGCCAGAAGCGCCGATCGCGCCCCAGCAGGGCAAAGGGTACCCGGAACAGCCGATCGGGCGTTCCAGCCCGCCCAGCCCCCGCATACACGCCTGGAAATGACCAATGAGCGACACTGACCAACTGCACTCACCCGAAGCCGGCGCGCACGCGCAGGCCACGAAGGCACGCAAGGCGGCGGCCTACCGCGCCGCCGGCGTGCCGCCCCGGAGCGGCGCCATCGCCGCGTTCTGCGCTGACTGCATCTACGACCCAGCAGCCGGCGGCAGCTGCGCGGCGCAGATTCGCGCCTGCCGGTCGAGCCGTTGTCCTCTCTGGCCTTACCGCCCCGGTGCCGACCCGCTGACCGAGCTTGGCCAGGACTTCGAGGCGTCGACCTACGCCGGGATGAAGGCGAACAAGCGCGCCGAGTACCGCGAGGCGACCTGAACCATGCCCGACTGGAAGAAGCTCGTCCCGAAACCGTCCGGCGCGCTGCCGGCGAACCTGATGAACCGGGTGGTCGCCATCCTCGCCGTCGTCCTCGTCGTCGTGATCGTCGCCGCCTCTCTCGGCGGAGCCGGCTCCGAGGAGGAGGAAGGCGAGGGCGCCGCGGCGGAGATCGCCCCGCCCGACCCTGAAATGGCGGACCGCCTCGGCAGCGCCGTGGAAGCCAAGACCCAGCAGGCCGCCTTCGAACGCGTGGAGGCGGAACTCGACGCCGAGCGCGAGGCCGTCCGAGAGCGAAACCTCCGCCTGGCCGAGGAGCAGGCACCTACGGGCCAGCGCATCCTCGAACGCCTCATGGAATCGCGCTCTCCCCCCGAGGACGACACGGACGCCTGGGATCCCGAGGTCTTCTCGCCCCAGGAGGCCGAACTCCGCCTCCGGCTCCACCTCGAGGCGATCGAGCGGCGGCAGCGCTCCCTGCTCGCCGCCCCCGTCGCCCACACCGTCCGCGACCCCGACGCCCTCGTCCAGGCTACGCCGGAGGCTCCCGAACCGTCGTCCCAAAACCACCTCGCCGAGTTCTACAAAACTCTCGGGGACGCCGCGCTCCAACAACAGTCGACCGCGGGGATCACCCCCACGAGCGCGGCGTCCCCACCCGGCGGAACCCTGGACGTCCCGCTCCCCGACTCCAACAACCCGCCCTCGTACGAGCGGCCCGGGCGCGTCGTCGCCCCCGATGACCCGGCCGGTTTCCACCGCATCCATGAAGGCTCCTTCGTCGAGGCAGTCCTCGTGACCCAACTCTCCGGAGACTTCCCGAGTCCCGTCGCCGCCGTCGTCGCCGTGCCCTTCTACAGCGGCGACCGCCAGACCGTCCTGATCCCACGCGGCAGCCGCTTCATCGGCACCGCCCAGGCCGTTCGCGACCAGAACCAGAGCCGACTCGCCGTCGGCTTCCACCGACTCGTCTTCCCCGACGGCCGCTGGGCCGAGCTCCGGTTCCAGGGACTCAACCAGGTCGGCGAAGGAGCTCTCAAGGACCAGGTCGACCGGCACTACCTGAGCACCTTCCTCGCCGCCGGCGGCGTCGGCCTCCTCAGCGGCCTGGCGACCGCCGGCGCCAACTCCTATGACGAAAGCCTCGCGGCGTCCGCCCAGGTCGGCTCCGCCCGGAGCTTCTCCCAGACCGGCATCCAGATCATGGACCGGTTCCTCAACCGGCTGCCCACCGTCACCATCCGCGCCGGCCACCGCCTGCGCGTCTGGTTCACAGCCGACCTCCTCATCCCACCCACCCAATCAACAACACACCCGCAGCAATGACCAGCAACCCCCGACACCCGCGCGCCAACCTGACGGAGGCGCAGGCCGCCCAAGCCGTCGAGCGCTTCATCGACGCCTGGAACGCCCGCGATCCCGGCGCATTCGCCGAGGCCGCCCTCTCCACTGACCAAATCCTCCGCTTCCTCCGACAGACCAACTCTTCGACCACCAGGAGCCAGCCTCAATGACCAACCGCCCACGCCTCCGCCGCACCGTCGCCGCCCTCGTCGTTTTCCTCCTCGGCCTCGGGGTGCCCGCCTACGCCTTCCTCGATCTGGTCGCCGGCGCCACCGAACTCTCCCAGCTCATCCACATCGCCGAGAGCGCGCTCACCACGATCGAGACCGCGGCCACCGCGATCGAAACGGCGAAAACCGTGGTCGCGCTCGGGGACCAGATCGAGCAGGACCTCGACCAGGCCATGGGCCGGATCGGCGCGCTGCAGCAGCGATTCGAGGACCTCAGCAGCGATCCGGCTCAGCTGCTCGAGGGAGGCTCGCCTCCCGACTGGTACGGAGATTTCACCGGCCAGGCGCGCCAACAGCTGACGGCCTTCGCCGACATGGGGGACGACAGCGGAAACTCCCTGCTCACCCACTCGCGGCAGGCCCTCGCCACGGCCGACACCGTCTCGCGCCAGCGCTACGCCCGGGTCTACCGGGGCATCCCCAGCGCCGGAGCCAACTGGACCGCCCGGCGCGAACGGGCGGAGAACCGCCTGGCCGCCGACTACGTCGTCCTTGACAGCGCCGAGCGCGTCACGGAGCTCCTGGCCAGCGCCGCCGAGAACGTCGAGCGCAGCCGTCAGGCCACCGAGCTGACCGAGACCGCTCTCGCCCAAGAGGCGCGCGCCAATCAACTCACCGACATCGAGGTCGACATCGCGGTCGCCCAGCTCACCGCACACCACGCAGGACGCAACATGCTCGACCAGATAATCCTCGAACGGGAGCATCGCGAGTGGCTGGAGTCCTCGCTCGCCGCGCTCAACGCGCAACGTCAACAGGCCCGGCGTGCGCAGAACCGCGCTCGCGGCCGCGGCAACGCCTTCACCCAGGCCCTCCTCCTCAACTAGCGGATCTCCATGTCCTCCGGTTCCAGATCCCCCTCCACGGCTGGCGCGGCATGGCCGGCAGCAAGCCAACGCACTCCTGGGCCGCCCTACCCACACGGGACGACCCCTGCAAGCGTTCCTGGGCGATTCCGGCCGACTTCCGCCTCAAGGCGAAAGTGCGCAGGATCCGGAAGCGGACCACCCCGCCGGCGCGTCGCACTCCTCCTCGCCGCCACCGGGCTCCTCCTGCTCACAGCAGCGCCGGCGGCCGCGCAGCCGATCAACCAGAACGACCTCGTCAACCTGCCGCAGTTCGTCGATTCCACCATCGCGTCGTTCCTGGGCACCAGCAGCGCCACAACCAGAATTCACGCGGCCGGCGACGACATGACCCAGGGGATCGCCCTCATCCTCATCGTCTGGACCGGCCTGCGAGTCGCCTTCAGCGGCACCTACAACCCCTGGGAACTCATCAAGTTCGTCTTCATCCTCGGCTGGCCTCTCTTCTTCATCAACTTCTACTACACCGACATTCCCGGCCTCAACCTCAGCTTCCCCCGCATCGTCGCGGGCATGGGCGACTGGATCTCCCAGGAGTTCGGCGCGGACATCCTCGGCACGGCCCTCGCCAATCTCATGGATCTTGCAGGGAAACAGGCCGAGATCGTGGGCGAAAACTGGGGCTCCACGAATATCGTGACCACCGTCCTGACCGGCGGCCAGCAGGTGATCCACGCCCTCCTCGCCACCGGGATCATCACCACCTTCGTGCTCGGCATGGTCCTGGTCACGGCGCTAGCGCTCGCCCAGGTCATCTTCGCCAAGATCGCCATGGCGATCCTGATCGCGCTCGGCCCGATCTTCATCCCGTTCATGATCGTCCCCAAGATGGACTTCCTCTTCTGGGGCTGGCTCAAGGCCATGGTCCAGTACAGCCTCTACAGCGCGATCGCCATCATCCAACTCAACATCTGGACCACCATCATCGACCGGTACGTCCTGTCGATGACCAACCTGGCCCCCGGGTTCCAGGCCCTCACCCTCCTCTCCGGCGTCTGGCTCGTCCCAGTGTTTCTCGTCATCGTCTGCGCCCTCGTCTGCATCCTCAAGATCGGCGACCTCGCCGGCATGATCGTCGGCGCCGGCAGCGACGGCGGCGGCGTCATCGGCGGAGCCTTCATGGCCGGCCGCATCGTCGCCGCCCCCGCACGGGTCGCCGCGGCGCCCCTCAAGGGAGGAGTTCCCGCGTGAGCAAGCCCGACCCCGGCAAGGAATTCGCCGACATCTGGGCCGAGATCGTCGTCTCGAACCGGCACTTCCGCCTCGCCTCCTACGCCCTCGCCGGCGTCCTCGTCCTCCTCCTGGTCGCCGTCGTCCGCCTCTCCAGCGTCGAGCTCCCCAAGCCGATCGTCATCCGCGTGGACGACGTCGGCCGGGCCGAGGCCCTGGCCTACGACGCCCTCGAGGCCCAGGCCAACCCCCTCGACCCGACGACCAAGTACTTCCTCGCCGCCTTCATCAGCGACCACTTCAGCCGCCGCACGGCCACCGCCCAGCAGGCCTGGCCGCGATCCCTCAACTTCCTCGTCACCAACCTGGCCGACGCATCGTTCCGGCGCGACTCGGACGCCGTCGCGGCCGTGGCCGCCGGACTCGTCGACCAGGAGCGCCAAGTCGAGAACATCACACTCTCCATCCGGCCGCTGCCGGAGCCGCCCCACAGCGCGGCCGCGAACTTCGACGTCGTCGTCCTCGAGAACGGCGAGGAGGTCGACCGAGAGCGCTGGAGCATCTCCATGCAGTTCACGTTCCTGGAGCAGGTCCCCAGGGCCATGCTCCCCGTCAACCCGATGGGCATCCTGGTCACCTACATCCAGGCCGACCGGGTCGCCGACTTCTGACCGTGGCGCCGACGCCTCCGGAAGTCCCGCACCTGGCCGGCCGCGACGGTGCGCTCCGCGAACTCGGCTACCGCGACTGGGAGGCCGCCTGGCTGACCCTCGTCTGCCTCCACTCCGGCGTCTTCACCAGGCCGCAGTTCACCGCGCATCACTCCGTCACGGTCGAGGCTGCCCGCAAATTCGTCGGCCGCCTCGTCGACGCCGGCGTCGCCAGGGAGCACCCCGTCCCCGGCATGGACAACCACCTCCGCTACACCCACGTCTTCGGCCGCGGCCTCTACCGCGCCCTGGGGATCGAGCACGTCCGCCACCGCCGGAAGGCCGAGGACCTCGTCCTCTTCCGCCGGCTCCTCTCCCTGGACCACGTGGTCCGCCATCCCGGCCTCCCCTGGCTCGCCACCGAGCAGGAGAAGGTCGACCACTTCACCGGCCGCGGCATCCGCCGCAGCGACCTCCCGAGCCGCGTCTACGGCCGCCCGGGCAAGCGCACCCGTCGCTACTTCGCGCTCAAGCTGCCGATCGCCGCCGACCAGGAGTCGGCGACGTTCGTCTACGTCGACCCCGGACGCGAGACCGACACGGAACTCCAGCGCTGGGCCAAGGAGCACCGACCCCTCTGGAGCCGGTTGCGCGAGCTCAAAACGGAGCTCCACGTGGCCGTCGTCGCGCGGACCGTGGCGGCCCAGCACCAACTCTCCAGCAAGGTCGCCGCCTGGCTCACCGTCCCATCCTCGCCAGGCGAGCCGTTGACCCCGGAGGAGTACGAAACCCTGGCGGCCGCGGACCGGGACCTCGACGCCGCGCTCGCCACCGGCGACCCGCGGCCCCTGGAGCGTTGGGGCGGCCTCAACCCCTGCCGCCGCCTCGTGATCCAGCTCCGGAAGCGGGCCGATCTCGAGGCGTCCGAGGCGGGGACCAGGGCTCTGATCGACGGCTACTCGACTCACCACGCCCGACACCTCGCCCCCCAGTCTCTCGCGTGACTCCCAACCGCTCCACAAACCGCTCCAGAGGCCCCGCCCAAAGTAGATCCGCTTACCACCCCCCGGATCTACTTTTCCCGGCGAGGCGGATCTACTTGTCCTCTTTCGAGGACACCGCGGGAACTGTCCTTGAAACACAAGGCGTTTCTCGGGCTCCGTATCCGGGAAAGCGCCCTTCGGGCGCAGCGCCCAGACCGCTCGGGGCGGTCAGGGCGGGACGTGAGCGACCCCGCCTTTCGCGCCGCTGGAGCGGCACGAAAGGCTCTCCCGCCGGCGGTAGCGGATCTACCGCCAGGGAGGGTCGCTCACGTCCGGAATTGATCCCTCCGGGAAGGGTCGGAGCGGAGCGATGACCACCCTGAACGGATCGGCGGCGGAAGCGCCGGCTCGGCCGCGGCCGCGGCCGCGGCCGAGCCGACTTTCGCACCTCGCAGGCCGCCTGCTCTGGCCGGCCGTCGCCGGCCTCGCCGTCCTCCTGATCACCCTCCGCTTCGCCGCCTGGCCAGACCCCGGACGCGTCGCCCTGCTCGACTTCCTCGCCCTGCGCACGCCCGCCGACTTCGCCCTCGCGCGGGCCGCGTGGTGGGCCACCCTCGCGGCCGCGGTCGTCGCCGCGGCCGAGCTCGTCCCCGCCGCCGTTCCGCGGCTTCTCGGCCGCGCCGGACGCTTCGGCGGCGCCGGTCTCCGGCGGCGCCTGGGCCGGCTTCTCGAGGTCCTCAAGAAGACCCTGACGATCCGACTCCTGGCTTCCCTGGCGGCCGGCTTCGCGGCCTTCCGCTGGGCCGCCCAGGCCCGGCCGTTCCCCGCCATCGGCGACGACCCCCTGCTCGATTTCATCGCCTACCACGACCCTGCCGTCCACGCGCTCCTGCGGGCCTGGACTCTCGCGGCGCCGGGAGTCGCCGCCTTCGGAGGCGTCCTGCTCCTCTCCGGAGCGGTCCGCGTCTGGATCGGCTCCCGAGCCGACTCCGCGCGGCGAGGGCGCGGCGCCCTGCCCGACTGGCCGCTCTCCCCAGAGGACGACGCGCCCTCGCTCGTCCTCGGAGAACTCCATCACCCGCTCGACGCCAGCGAGGCCACCAGGCCCCGATGGCTCACCATTCCCGAGCGAGGCCTCTACACCGGCGTCGCCATCTTCGGCGCCGTCGGCACCGGCAAGACCAGCGGCTGCATGCGACCCTTCGCCGAACAGCTCTTCTCCTGGCAGGCCGACAACCCGCAACGCCGGGCGGCGGGCCTCGTCCTCGAAGTCAAGGGCGACTTCTGCCACGACGTCCGGCAACTACTCGCCGACGCCGGACGCGAGGACGACTACGTCGAGCTCGCGCTCGGCGGCCGCTGGCAGTGGAACCCGCTCGACTCCGACATGGACAGCTACAGCCTCGCCTACTCCCTCGCCACCCTGCTCAACCAACTCTTCGGACGCGGAAAGGACCCCTTCTGGCAGCAGGCGTCCACCAACCTCGTCCGCTGGATCATCGAACTCCACCGCGTTTTCCCCGACCCCTGGGTCACCCTCCGCGACGTCTACCGGCTCACCATCGACCCCGAGGCGTTCGAAGAGAAGATCCAGAAGGCGCGCAAGCTCTGCGCGCCGCCGGCGGCCAGGAAGCGGATCCGGATCCACGCCGAACACGCACGCCATCCCGAGCTTGAGCAACTCGCGTTCGACTTCGACGCCTCCGGCCTCATCGGTCCCGACACCCCGGACACAAGGACACGCCTCGACGAACTCGGCGTCCCCTGGGAGGAGGCCGCCGCGGTCGAGCGGACCGCGCCACCCGACGACCGCCTCGCACGGCTCGACGCCGTCGAGCGCTGGTACCGCAACGACTGGATGGAACTGACCCCCAAGCTCCGCACCTCCGTCGTCGAGAGCGTCAGCGTCTTCCTCTCCATCTTCGACCTGCCGGACGTCGCCCGGCTCTTCGCGCCGCCGTCTCCCCTCAAAACGGCGGCCGCGAAGGCCCCTGATCCAACCGCGACCCCTATGGGAAACGGACCGGACAGCGCCGAAACGGACGGCCGCGTCGCCGGCGGCACCCTCGCGCCGCTGCCGCCCCTGGCCGAGCTGATCGAAGGCGGCAAGGTCGTCGCCCTCAACATGCCCGCGGGCGCGAACCCCGCCCTCGCCCGGGCCATCGGCGTCCTGCTCAAGAACGCCTGGCTCCAGACCCTCCTGCGACGGCCCGCGCAGATGAAGCGCAACCCCGACCGCTACTTCCGGCCCGCCGTCTTCCTCTGCGACGAGTACCAGAGCTTCGCCACCGTCGGCGAAGACGACCCCTCCGGAGACGAGAAGTCCTTCGCCCTCACCCGCCAGTGCAAGTGCATCCCCATCGTCGCCACCCAGTCCATCGCCTCGCTGCGGTCCGTCCTCGCCGGCAACGACGCCTGGCGCACGCTCCTCCAGACCCTCAGGACACGCATCTTCCTCAGCCTCAGCGACGACAGCAGCGCGGACCTCGCCTCCAATATGTGCGGAAAGGTCGCCCGGCTCTCTCCCTCCTACTCCTTCTCCGAGTCGAGCAAGCCCGCCTTCTCCCTCGTCGCCGCCCGGGCGGGAGGCGGCCAGGGCGGCAGCCTGGGCGCCAGCAAGACCTACCGCGAGCAACGCGAACCGATGTTCCACCCGAGGACCTTCACCCTGCTGCAGAACTACCAGGCGATCGCACTCCCCTACGACGGCGTCCGCTCCCTCCCGGCCACCAGGCTCTACCTCAAGCCCCACTACCTCCGACGCGATCGCTCCTGGTGGCGCCACCGCGACGCCGGCGATATCTGAGAGTCCGTGTTGACGATCCATACCGTCCGCACCGACAACCCATGACCGACTCCCTCGACGCCCTCAAGATCTTCCTCCCCGGCCTCGAACCGCTCCTGGACGATCCGGAAGTGACCGAGATCATGATCAACGGCCCACGCAACGTCTGGGCCGAGCGCGCAGGCGCCGGGCTCGAACAGGTCGAAGCGCCCCTGCTCGACGACGCCGCGCTTCGCCGCGCGGCGATCAGCATCGCCAGGCCCCTGGGCCTCGATCCCAAGACCGACCCGGCCCTGGACGCCAGGCTCGCGGACGGCTCCCGGGTCGCCATCACCACGCCCCCCGCCGCGCCCCACGTGGCCATCACCATCCGGCGCTTCGGCAACAGGTCCTTCTCCGCCCAGGACCTGATCGAAAACGGCAGCCTAACCCCGGCCATCCTCGACGCCGCCAGGAACGCACTCGCGAACCGCCAGAACATCCTCGTCTCCGGAGGCACCGGCAGCGGCAAGACCACCCTGCTCAACGCCCTCATCGAGCTCCTCCCGCACCACGAGCGCATCGTCTCCATCGAGGACACCCTCGAACTCCGCATCGAACAGGCCAACACCGTCCGCTTCGAGGCCCGCGACCTCGGCGAGGGCTCCCTCACCATCCGCGACCTCGTCAGGCACTCGCTCCGCCACCGCCCCGATCACATCGTGGTCGGAGAAGTCCGCGGCCAGGAAGCCGCCGACCTCCTTCAGGCCCTCAACACGGGCCACGGCGGCTCCCTGACGACCGTCCACGCGAACAACGCCCGCGCCGCGCTCTCTCGCCTGGCCAGCTGCGCCATGCAGGCCGGCGAACTCCCCTGGGAGGTCGTCTGCAGGAGCGTCGTCGACGGCATCTCGCTCGTCCTCCACGTGACCCGCCTCCACGGCCGACGCTACGTCGAGGAGGCCATCGCCCTCAGGGGCTGGAACCCCGACGACGAATCCTGGCTCACCGAACAGGTCGCCGCCAGGCCGACGCCCGTGGCGTCGCCCGTTCCCGTGCCGAAAGCGCCGCGAGCGGCGAAGCGAAAGCGGCCCAGAGCAACGAAGGCCGGCGCAGCCTGACTTCTCCCACCCAAGCCAGAAGGAACCTCCCCCCATGACCCCTCCTCACCTCAAGACCTACAACACCTCGATCCGCTTCCCTCTCGAGCTCAGGCCGCGCATCGCCGCCGCCGCGGCGGCCGAGAGCCGACGACCCACCGAATGGATCCGCGAGGCCGTCCGCGACGCCCTCACCCGGGCGGAAGCGACACCGGTGGCGACGCGGACCTCCGGATCGACACCGAAGCCACCGCCGACGCCTCAACCTTGAACCGCGGCCTGCTTTGCCTGCTGGCCCTCTCGGCCGGCTGCCTCGGTCTCGGCTGGACGGCCCTGATCGCCGCCTGGCGCAATCCAGGCGCCGACTTTCCCACATTCCTGGCCAGCGCAGCCGGCTGGCCATGGCTGATCGCCGCCCTCCTGGGCGCCCGCGTCTGGTGGCGCACCCTCGCCGGCGCCGACTGGCTGCAGCTCGGCCGAGCGCCACACCTCGATCCCTTCGAGCACTTCCTGGCCGTCTACGCCGCCGGCACGGCCGCGGCCGCGCTCGCCGGCGCCGCGACCCTCGCGGTCGCCGGATGGGAGTTCCCGGTTCTCCCCTGCCCCGATGGTCCGCTCGCGGCCCCCTGCGCCATGGCCGTCTCCATGGCCCTGGGCGCCGTCTTCGCCGGGCTCACGCTCGGCTTCGTCTTCCCGGCACTGCTCCCCGTCGCCGCGGCGGCCATCAGCGCCGCCACGCTGCGGCGGCGCCCGCCCTCCCGGTGCCGCCTGCGAACCGGCATCGCCGCAGTCGCCTTCGGCTGGCTTCTCGCGGCCGCTGGCGGCCTCGTGCTCGCTCATGGCTGAACCGGCGACGACCGGAGCCGCCGCCGACCGATCTCCCCACGGCCTTTCCGCGGGGCCGCTCCGTTGAGAAGCGCGTGTCCCGGACCCGCAATGTACGGCCGTACATTCGAATCTCCTGGTGGTCTCCCACCCTCGCGGCCTCCGGCCGACCCCGCTGGACGCCCTTCGTCCCTGGCCCCAAGCGGCCACCTGGTCCCCGGATCGCACGGGAGAACCTTGCTCGGCGCGCACCTCCCCTTCGCTGGTCGACGTGGACATTCCGGCGCGGGCGACGGCGACGTCGCCCCGCGGGCCGGCGCAAGGAGCCGCCAGAACGCTTCGCTCGGCCTCGAAGGGCCGTCTGTCATCACCTTGCCTCGTGCCGGCTTCTCCGCGGCGCGACGACGCCTCTGCCGCATCCTCCTCTTGGGGCGGGCCTGTGCTCGCCGCCTGTCGGGGTGAGCGGCGAAAGCCACAGACCCACCAACCCAAGGAGGAATCAGAAACATGTCCAACAACTCTCCCATCGAGGAGGTCCGCATCGGAACCGTCAAGGCCGCGATCTGGCGGAACCAGGCCGGAGACGACGGAGACGTCCGCTACGGCGTCACCTTCGGCAAGCTCTACCGCGCCGCCGAGGACGGCAAGTGGAAGACCACCCGAAGCTTCAACCTGAACGACCTGCTCGTGCTCAGCAAGCTGGCCGACCAGGTCCACACGCGCATCCACCAACTCCGCGAACAGACCGCGGAGGACGACGCCTAGGGCGTCTCAACAGCCGGCGGCGGCTCCGGCCGTCGCCGGCCTTCCATCCCATAGGCTCTTCCCTCGCAATGGCCTTCTCCGTCGAGTACACCAACGAATTCGAGGCGTGGTGGGACGGCCTGACCGTTCGCCATCAAAACGCCGTCGGTCACGTCGTCGCCAATCTCATCGACTACGGCCCCAGCCTCCCCTTCCCTTACTCCTCCGGGGTTCGAATCTCCCGCCACCCCCACATGCGCGAACTCCGAATCCAGACGAGGCCGCCGATACGCGTCTTCTACGCCTTTGATCCTCGTCGCACCGCCATTCTCCTCGTTGGCGGCCACAAGACCACGGACGATCGTTTCTACCGGCAACACGTGCGGCGCGCCGACCTCCTCTATGATCAACACCTCCAGGAACTCGCCGACGAACGGCGACACCCTGATCCGAACCGCGGAGGACCAAGCCGATGACCGGACACCGCCCCTGGGAGACGCTACTCGAACGCCTGAGTCCCGAACGTCGCGAAGCGATCGCCGAGGGCGCTGCCAAGATGCGCGTTGATATCGAACGCCACCGACAAGACTTCTCGCGCACCGACGAGGAGCACCGAGCACACCGCGAGGCATCGGCCGCCGAAGGCGCTCGCACCACCTCCTAAGAGCTGACCTCACGCCAAGCCAAGCAAAGGTGACCGTGCCCATGCAGTACACAGTCATCATCGAAAAGGCCGGCGACAACTATTCGGCCTACGTTCCCGATCTCCCTGGCTGTGTCGGCGCCGCGGACACGCCCGACGAAACCCTCGAGCTCATGCGCGAAGCCATCGAGTTTCACCTCGAGGGCCTGCGACGCGACGGCGACCCCGTGCCACCGCCCCAGACCACGGCGGCCCTGGTCGACGTGGCCGCCTGAACCGGGCGCGACGGCCGGCCGGCCTTCACGCTTGACGCCGCGCCCCTCCTCGGCGATAATCCGTATCGACGATCTACACCGTCCACACCGTAAAGAGCAATCAGGAAAATGTTCCGCGTTCTCAAGCGCCTTGCCATCCTCGGCGCCCTCTGGCTCGGCGTCAGCGTCGCCGGCGTCGTCTACATCAACACCCGCTCACCCGAGCAGTTCGAGACCGAAGTCCGAGCCGTTCTCGAACCAACCCTCGGAGCCTTGGACGCCGCCTTCGAATCCGCCGTCTCGATCAATTCCCCCGAGTTCGCGCCGCTGCCGGCCGACGACGTCATGCGCGCCGAGGCCGAGACCACCCTCGCCGAGGTCGAAGCCCTCTACGACCAGCTGATCGCCACCCACCAGGCGCTCCAGGAAGCGCACACCGACGAATGGGAGAAGCGCTGGGCCGGCGACGCCGTCACCATCGCCAGGATCGACAGGGAACGCGCGGTCGAGGCCATCCGGACGGCCCGCCGCGACGTGGACCACCCCTCCGGGCCGCTCTCCGGAGACATGACGCCGCAAGCCGTCTCCAGCCGCCTGGACGCGGCGCTGATCGCCGCGGCCTGGCACCACGAGTTCGTCGAAGAAGAACTCGCAACCGCCAAGGAAAAGCTCCGGGCCGCCGAAGCCGCGCCGTGACGCCCTCCACCTTCTCCGCCACGATCCGTGTTGACGATCTATATCGTCCACACCCGCCCTTCTTCCCGTGAGCCTGCGCAGCGCCAATATCGCCCTGGGCCGCCTCGACCGCGGCGTACCCGCCGCGCACCGGCCGGCACTCTGGGACCGCGCCAGCGAGGCCCTGGACGCGGCTGATGCCGCGACGCCGATCGCCGATGCGGTCGGCCGGCAGAAGCTGGCCCGCGCGGAGCGCCGCTACCGGACGCTGCGCCGGCGCATTGAGCACGCCGGCCCTGGCGGCCAGCGGAGCCTCGCGTGAACCGCCGCCCGGAACCGCGGACGACGCCGGCCAGCGCCCCCGCGCGTGTGATCGCTTTCGTCAACCAGAAGGGCGGACCCGGAAAGACCACCCTGGCCATGCACGTCGCCGGCGCCCTCGCACGCCGCGGCGGCCGCGTCCTCATCGCCGACGCCGATCCCCAGGCCACCGCCACGCGGTGGGCCGCAGCCGCTCCCGAAGACGCACCCTTCCCGGCGGCCGTAGCCGGCCTCGGTCACGCCGGCGAGAAGCTTCACCGCGAGCTCGTCAAGTATCTCGACCCCTACGACTGGATCGTCGTCGACTGTCCTCCGAGCGCGGAGTCCGGTCTCACCAGGAGCGCCCTCCTCGTCGCGGACCTCGCCGTGGTCCCCGTCGTGCCCTCTCCACCCGACCTCTGGGCCGGCATCGCCATCCGACAGGTCCTGAACGACGTGACCGTCCTCAACGAAACCCTGCAACCCCGCCTCGTCGTCAACCGGATCAAGGCCGGCACCCGCTTGGCCAGCCACACCCTGGACCTCCTGCCCCGCTACGGCATCCCCGTTCTCGAATCCCGGATAGGCGACCGGGAAGCCTTCCGCCACGCCGCCGCAAGCGGCGTCACCGTCGCCGACCTCCCCCGAGCCGCCAAGGCGGCCGCCGAAATCGACGGCCTCGCAAACGAACTCCTCCTCGTCCTGAATGGAGCCTCCAATGAGCAAGCCTGATCCCCTCGCCGCCAACCTCGAACGGAGCCTCGACGACGAAACCGCCGCCGTCCAGCGACGCTTCGCCAACGCCGATCGACACGTCCAGACCGACCAACCGCACACCGTGGTCCGGGCCTCGTTCTCGTTCCCCGCGAACGATCACGCACTCTTCGACCTCCTCCAGCAACGCGCCATCGGCGCCGGCGTGGCCCCCACCAGGAGCGCCCTCGTACGCGCCGGACTCCACGCGCTCATGCGCATGCCCGACACGGAACTCGTGGCCGCCCTGGGCCGCCTCGTCGAGCTACGCCCCGGACCGCGCCCGGCCGGCCGCGCGTGAGCGAATGTCCCGCCGACCGAGTCGGCGGCCACTCCGAATCCTGGCGTGAGCCTTCCGGCCGCTGCGACCGGTGCGGCGCCTGGTCGCCCCTGCGACACGCCGACATGGCAGGGATCGAGGCCGCGAGGCTGCGGCCTTCCATCGAACGCGACCGGCTGCTGCGACGCCGAGCGCGCGCCCTGGGCGCCGCGGCCGGCGCCGGGATCGAGCCGCCCCTCTCTCACATATCGTCTCGATCATCCATACCATCCACATCAACTCTCGAAGGAGGAACACGAGGACACCCGCAGTCCCTTTGCGATAAACATAGACCAGACCTTCCCTCATCTCACCCATCTGACAGCGATAAAGGCTGTTATTGGCGTGCTCATCGTCCTCGTTTCTCCTCTCGTGGGCGGACTGGCATGGCGGACTGGTTATCGTAAACTGTTCGAACACTGGTTTGCAACAGGTTGATGATCCGCGAGGAGCAGGCATGCTGAGGAAAGACGAAGTCTCGAAGGTTCTGGACGTTGCGGCAGGGAATCACCAGGTGACCGACGACTCCGCCCGGCTGGTCCTCGGGTGGATGGATCCGGACGGCCGGATCGCCGCGCCCAACGAGCGTTGCGCGGGGCTGGCGCGAGAAGTCCTGGAGGCCGCTGGCCTCGAGTTCAGGCTCGCGAAGGGGCCTGATCCGGCGAAGACCCCCGGGGAAGCCGGGCAAACAGAGCCCGAAACGGCGGCTCCGGACGCCAATCGGCGCGAGAAGGCCGGAGAGGAGCCCGCCGCGTCGAAGCCGGCAACGAGGTCCGCGGCGGCCCGCAGCCGGAGCGCGGCGGCCTGGGCCCGGAAGCATCCGCTCGAAGCATCTGCGATGCTCGCGCATCATCCGGTCGTCATGGACGAGCTGCTGGCGGCAGACGCCGCCGGTAGCGCGGACGGTGTCGAGCTCCGCGAGGTGCTGGAGTACCTGGCGCTGAACGACATCGAAGGTGCGCCGCAGTCGATCACCGATCGCGTGTTCCTGCTTGCGTCACGGTTGCCCTCGAGCATCGAGGCCGGCGGCGAGCCGTTGTCGATCCTGGCGGCCGCCCGAGAACGCTTGGGCGCGGATCAACGCGCCGAGGGAATGCTGCCTGCCACGCCGCGGGTCCGCGTCATCGAGACGCCGGAGGATCGAAACAGGCTGCCGGAACTGTTGCCGGACCCGTCGCTCGAAGAGCGTCAGAGAATCCTGCCGACGCTGGAAGCGGCCGGCGACCGGAAGCCCGGTATCGGTCCCGCGCCGTGGCTGCAGGTCTTCGATCGGCTGGGCGGCCGCAGCATGGAGGCGGGGCGCGGAGCGCCGTTGCCGCTGCGTCTCTGGGTCGAGTCGCTGGCCTGGGCGCCGCCGGCTGCGCGGCGGGGCCGACTCGTTGATGTCGAGCTCGAGGTCCGCGATCTGGTGCAGGCGCTGTGGCCGGACGGTTGGAATCGCGGGAAGCAACTGCCGCGACTGCGGGACGCCTGCGCGGCCGTCAACGGCCTCGGCTGGATCTCCGACTCCGAGGGCCGAACGGAATGGGCGCCCGTGTTGTTCCGTCGCCGGCCGGGAGTGGCCGCGACCCTGAGCGACCCGGTGCTTCTGCAGGTCCAGTTGCCGCCGGTCGAAGGCGCCGGCGCCGGTGCGCGGTTCAACCGCGAGACGCTGCGGAGGCTCGGGCTACGGTCGGCGCCGGCCTATCGTCTTTATCTCGGGCTGGTCGCGGAATGGGACCGCCTCGGCCGCCGCGGCGTTCCGCCGACGTGGCCCGGATTCGGGAAGGCCGCGCGGAGACGGCTGATCTTCGGTCCCGATGAGACGGCTGGTGCGGCCGCGACGATCCGTAGCAGGCAACGCGACGCCGACCGCGCCTTTGAAGCCCTGGCGAAGTTCGGTGCGATCGCCTTGGAGCGCGACAAAGACGATCCGCGGGTGTATCGCCCTCGGCGTCTCGATCTGGACTAGGGCCGCCGCGAACGGAGCAGCGCTCCGGTGTCTCCGGAAGAGCCGGAACCTGGAAATGCGAAAAAGCCGCACGGCGTGAGCCGTGCTGCCGGGATCCGGATCCGGATAGGGGGATCCAGAGGGGGGAAGGGTCCGGGGTTGTAGGCGGGACAAGGGTTTCCGGGCGTCAGCGTGCGCGAATGTCCAGTTCGGCGTGCGCGAATGTCCAGGTGGAGATCTGTCCAAGCGTGCGCGAATGTCCAGGTAAGGTCGTTGGCGTGCGCGAATGTCCAGTTAGTAGGGGGGAAGGGTCCGGGGTTGTAAGCGGGGCAAGGGTTTCCGGGCGTCAGCGTGCGCGAATGTCCAG
>LXNI01001092.1_pt1 | contig 26018 bp, 21 predicted proteins | sample 809091 | NCBI WGS metagenome assembly LXNI01 (sample SAMN04870527, study PRJNA318959) | sponge metagenome | biome: 01000161; feature: marine sponge reef; material: water | host: Sarcotragus foetidus | place: Greece: Milos, Mediterranean Sea | collected 2013-05-29 | depth 5-7 m | reverse complement strand
ACGTGGGGCTCCACCTGCTCCATGTGGGCGATGACCGCGTCCGCGACCTCGACCGCAGACAGCTCCCTGGCCCGCACCCGCGCCGCCAGCGTCACGGCATCCATGCGGCAGATTTCGTTCGCTCGCGACACTTGAAACCCTCCCCTCAGCAACTCCCCGCGTACCCGGCGTCCCGGTCTGGCGCAGGCTGCGGCAGCGATGATTTTGTGTGACCCGGCCGTGCGGCAAAGGCAAGCCTGCACCGCCTAGCGCCACCCTCTCCAGGCCTTGGGCATGGTGTGCTTCGGTCGGCTTTGGGCGGCGGCAACTTGGAGGGCACTTGCTCCATTCTGGGGGCACCCTGTACCTTTAGGCACGAATGTGGTATAAGAGACGCACCGCAAAAAAGATCATAGATATAGGGGGGGCATAACGTGAGCGTCCACGCGATCCCGGGGACGGCGGCCCTGCAGGAATGGCCGAGCGCGAACCGTCCGCGTGATCTGAAGGAATCCGCGCGGCAGAAGACAAAGTTCCAGGCGCTAACGCGGAGAAATCTGGAGTCGATTTCCCGCTACGGAAACGTCACGGACGACGACTTGTTTGCCATGAAAGTTGTCAGCGCCGTGCTGCCCTTCCGGACCAACAGCTACGTGATCGAGCACCTGATCGACTGGGACCGGGTGCCGGACGATCCGGTCTACCGGCTGGTGTTCCCGCAGCGGGGCATGCTGGAAGAAGGCGACTTCCGCCGCATCGCCGACCTCATGGCGCGTGACGCCGCGCCGCAGGAGGTCGAGCGCGCGGCGACCGAAATTCGCACCCGCCTCAACCCGCATCCGGCGGGGCAACGGGAGCTCAACATCCCGCAGGAAGACGGCGAGACTTTGGAAGGTCTCCAGCACAAGTATCGGGAGACGATCCTGTTCTTCCCGAGCCAGGGTCAGACCTGCCACGCCTACTGCACTTTCTGCTTCCGCTGGGCGCAATTCGTCGGCGAGAAGGAGCTGAAAATCTCGACCAAGGATGCGGTCGGCCTGCATCGCTATCTCGCCGATCATCCCAAGATTTCGGACGTTCTGTTCACCGGCGGCGACCCGATGATCATGAAGACCCGGGTGATGGAAGGCTACATGCGGGCCTTCATCGACGATCCGTCGCTGGCCCACGTGCAGAACATCCGGGTCGGCACCAAGGCGCTCACCTTCTGGCCGCACCGCTTCGTCAACGACGAGGATGCGGACGACCTGCTGCGCCTGATGGAGGACCTCGTCCGCTCGGGCCGGCATGTCGCGATCATGGCCCATTTCAATCACTGGCAGGAGATGCGGACTGACGTGGTGCAGGAAGCGATCCGCCGCATCCGCAGCACCGGCGCGGTCATTCGCAGCCAGGCGCCGCTGCTCGCCAACATCAACAACGATCCCGGCATCTGGGCGCGCATGTGGCGCGAGCAGGTGCGCCTCGGCGTCATCCCCTACTACATGTTCGTGGAGCGGGACACCGGGCCTCGGCACTACTTCGAGGTGCCGCTGGCGCGCTGCTGGGAGGTCTTCAGAGGCGCGGTCCAGCAGGTCTCGGGCCTGGGCCGCACGGTCCGGGGGCCGAGCATGAGCGCCACGCCGGGCAAGGTGGAGGTGCTCGGCGTACAAGAGGTCGCCGGCGAGAAGGTCCTCGTGCTGCGCTTCCTGCAGGGCCGCGATCCCGACTGGGTCGGCCGGCCGTTCTTCGCCCGCTTCGATCCGAAGGCCACGTGGCTCGACCAGCTGGAGCCCGCCTTCGGCGAGGACAAGTTCTTCTTCGAGGACGGCCTCCGCTCACTCACCGCATAAGCCGGTCGCGTCGGCGAACGCTCTCTCCCACGGGCAGGCCGTTGCGCCGCGCGCGGCGCTGGGCCACCTTGCGCCTGTCATGGAGCATGGCGGAACAGGCGGCGCGACGCTGCGGATTGTCCAGGGCGACAACCTGACGGTTCTGCGTTCGCTCGCGGGCGGCAGCATCGACCTGATCTATATCGACCCGCCGTTCAATACCGGAAAGGCCCAAACTCGGGTCGCGCTCCGGACGGAGCGTGACTCGGCAGGCGACCGGACCGGCTTCCAGGGCAGGCGCTACCGGACGACGACCGTGGGCGCCACCGGCTACGCCGACAGCTTCGACGACTACATGGCCTTCCTCGAACCGCGCCTCGCGGCAGCCCACCGGGTGCTGGCCGCCACCGGCTCGCTCTTCTTCCACATCGATTACCGCGAGGCGCACTACTGCAAGGTGTTGATCGACGGCATCTTCGGCCGCGAGTGCTTTATCAACGAGATCATCTGGGCCTACGACTACGGCGGCAGGCCGAAACGACGCTGGCCGGCCAAGCACGACACCATTCTCTGGTACGCGAAGGACCCGGCGGACTACACCTTCAACTTCGAAGAGATCGACCGTATCCCCTACATGGCGCCCGCGCTGGTGGGGGCAGAGAAAGCCGCGCGCGGCAAGACGCCGACGGATGTCTGGTGGCACACCATCGTCCCCACCAACGGCAAGGAGAAGACGGGCTATGCCACCCAGAAGCCCCTTGGGCTGCTGGAACGCATCGTCAAGGTCCATTCGTCGCCGGGCGACCGGCTGCTGGATTTCTTCGCGGGCTCCGGCACCTTCGGCGAGGCCGCCGCCAGGCACGGCCGCTCCTGCCTCCTGGTCGACAACAACCCGGAAGCGATGGAGATCATGGAGCGGCGGCTGGCACAGTATGGGCCGGAGGTAGAGGGCGATAGTCGAATTCCTCGCTCGCGGGCCGCTCGCTCCGCTTGACCGCGCCGGCCTGCACACGCGCCGTGCAACGTTGCCCCGGCGGGCGAGGCGCACTAGCGTCTGCGCGCTGATCGAAGGACACAGGACGGAGGAGGATCGATGGGAAAGCTGCGTGTCGGCGTGATCGGAGTCGGCTGGTTCGGGACGGTGCATTGCCGGGTCATCGCCGGCCATCCCGAGCTCGAGCTCGCAGCACTTTGCGACGCGTCGGAAGAGCGCCTCGCGGAAATGGCGCGCGAACACGGCGTGGCCCGCACCTGCACGGACTATCGCGAGCTTGTGGAAGACCCGGAGATCGACGTTCTCGCCGTCATCACGCCCTGGGACCGCCACGCCGCGCCGACGCTCGCAGGGCTCGCGGCCGGCAAGCACGTCCTGGTCGAGAAGCCGATGGCATCCACGGTGGAGGAATGCCAGCGCATGTGCGATGCCGCGGGCGAGGCAGACGCCTTCCTGATGGTGGGTCACGTCTGCCGCTTCAACCCGCGCTACGTCTCTGCCAAGCGCGAGATCGACGCGGGCCGGATCGGCAAGGTGGTGGCTATCAACGCCCGGCGCAACGTGCCCGCGCGGTGGGTCATCGAGCAGCTCGAGAGCATCGGCCCCATCCTGCACACGTGCTCCCACGACACGGATCTGATGCGCTGGCTCACCGGCTCACACGTCGTGAGCACCTACGCGCAGACGGTCAACACGCTGGGGCAGGCGTACGACGACCTGTCTCACGTGATGTATCGCTTCGCGAGCGGTGCGACCGCGATGCACGAGGGCGCCTGGTGCATGCCGGACACCTCGCCCTTCGAGCTCGACGAGCGCATGTCGGTGATAGGCACCGAGGGCTTCATCCAGATTCAGGACACCTTCCCCAACATCGGCGTCGCTTCGAAAGAGGGCTTCCTGAGCCCCGACACGAGCTACTGGCCAGAGCTGCACGGCGTCACGGGCGGTGCGCTGCGGGACGAATGGTCGTACTTCGCCCGCTGCATCCTCGAGGGCACGGCGCCTTCGGTCATCAGGCCGGAGGAGGCGATGGAGGTCGTGCGGACCGTGCTGGCGGCGCATGAATCGGCGACCACCGGCACGGTCGTGACGGTCGCCTGAGGCGGGCTAAGGCTCCGCTTGCGCCGCCGGCTTGCGCCGGGCCGCGTGGATCAGGAGCGCAACGCCCGCCAGCATCAGCACGGCGGCGGCCCAGACGTACACGCTGTGGCGCTCGTTGAAGAAGAGGATGCCCCAGCCGAGGCCCGCCACCACCACCACGTAGTTGAACTGAGAGAAGAACACCGGGCCGGCGGCGCGCACGATGATCAGGAATGTGATGTACATGGTGATGGTGACGCCGGCGGCGCCGAGGATCGCGAGGTCGGCGACGGTGTCCGGCCCCGGCACCACGTAGGTCTCGCCCAGCCCGAGCATCACCGGCGCGAGCATGATGGCCGCTGCCGTCACGATGCCACTCGCGAAGGTCAGCACCGGCGTCTCCGGCGGGTCGATCAGCGCCGCAAGGTTGTTGGTGAGCGCGAAGCAGGCGGGCGCCAGCAAGGCGAGCAGGAACCAGCCCACCATGTCGGGCTCCGGCAGGGAAAACGTGGGGATCGTCATCAGCAGGATGCCGCCCACCCCGCACAGCACGCCGATCAGGCTGAGCGCGCGGATCCGCTCCAGCCGGAGCGTGAGCGCAATCAGGTAGGTGATCGGCGGTGACAGGATCACCACCATGGAGAGGATGCCGGTCGGCAGCTTCGGCGCGAGCCAGGTCATCAGCGCGACCGGCGCGGCGATGCCGAACAGGCCGAGCACGAAGTAGGCCTTGAGGTGCCGGGCTTCCAGCCGCGGGAGCGCGCGCCGCCAGGCTGCGAGGATCAGCAGCAGAACCGCGGCGCCGAGGGTTTGCCAGAAGGTGAAGGCGAGCGGCGGCGTTCCGGCCTCCACCGCGATCTTGTTCATGGTGAAGATGAGCGGATAGACCGCCCCGATCGTGAACAGCAGGAAGATCGGGAGAGAAAGAGGCCCGCGGCGTCCCATCGGGCTTGATGACTGAGGCGTTAGAGGACTATTGGGCCGCTGCGCCGGCGGTGTGTTCGGTTCCCACCAGGAGGCAGTCGTCGCCGAGCGGCTCGACCGGTGTGAAGTCCCGGTGCGCGATGTACTCCGGCCGCTGGAAGCGCTGGATCGCGTTGTCCACCCGGTTGGCCGAAAAATAGACCGCGCGTCGTCCCCAGGGCGACATGTTGGGCGCGGACCCGTGCACCAGGTTGCAGTGGAACAACAGCGCGGCGCCGGGCTCGCCCTTGGGCGCGACGATCCCGCCCTCCGCCACCAGCTTCTCGATGGTCTCGTTGTCGACCGTCCAGAGCGGGTAGCTCGTGGTCTCGAGGTCGTGGCCTGCCTCGATCCGCCCGCGCCGGTGGGAGCGGGGGATGAACATCAGCGGGCCGTTGAACTCGTTCACCGGGTCGAGGTAGACGGCGAGGTTCATGGCATGGGGCTCGGGCATCAGGTCGTCGCGCGACCACGTGCCGTAGTCCTGATGCCACTGCCAGACGTCGCCATCGAAGGCGGCCTTGGCGTTCACCTTGAACTGGTGGATGTAGACCGGCCCGTCGAGGATCTGCATCGCGGGCTCGACCAGGCGCGGATGGCGCGAAAGCCGCCAGTAGATGTCGCTGTAGGTGTGGACGCCGAAGGCGGTGCGCACCGCGCCGTTGTGCTCGCGCACGATCTCCGGCCCCGTGCGCGCGAAGATCGCCGGCAGCGCCGCGCGGAGCACCGCGGTCTCCTCGGCCGAGAACAGATCCGGCAGGAAGAGATAACCCTCGTGGTCCAGGGTCTCGTACTGTTCGGCCGTGAGCTTCATGGGCCGCTCCCCTCTGCGCCTTTCGCGCAAATTGCGCCGACAGCGGCGGGTGCGTCAAGACGCCGGATCGGTCGTGTCGTCCTTTGGGGAGGCGGGTCGGTTGACCAGAAAGAGACCGGCGAGCATGAGAACCAGCGCCAGCCAGATCCAATGGCTGTGGCTCTCGCCGAAGAAGAGAACGCCCCAGCCGATGCCGGTCAGCGGGATCATGAAGTTGACGGTGGTGAAGAAGACGGGGCCTGCGAGGCGGATGATCTCGATCATCAGGTAGAAGACCAGCGCCATAGTTCCCGCTGCGGCGGCCAGCGCCCAATCGCCGGCGCTCATCGGCCCCTCGAACCACCACCACTGGTCGGTCGCCGCCATCACGACGAACATGAAGAGGGCACCGGCCGTGAGAACGCCGCCGGCCAGCGGCAGCGCGCCGGCGGGCGGCGGCTTGAGCCAGGCGATGATCAGCGCGTTCGCGACGTAGAGCACGGGGCCGACGAAGCTCAGCAGCACCCAGGGCGCCATGTCGGGGCTGGGAAGGCTCGTCTCCGGAACCACCACCAGCGCCACGCCGCCGACGCCGAGGAACAGTCCGAGGGTGCGGATCGTGCGGAAGCGGTCCATGCGAAAGAGCGCTGCGGCCGGGTACGTGAGGATGGGTGTGAGCGTTGCGCCGAGCCCCAGCACGCCCGCCGGCACCTTGGGCGCGACGAAGGCCAGTATCGTGTAGGTCATGCCGAAGGAGATCGTGCCGAGCGCGAGGTAGCCCCGCACATGCTCCCACGAGAGTCCGGGCAGCGTGCGGAACGCCGCCCCGAGCGCCAGCAGGATGAGCGCGGCGCCGGTGCCCATCCAGAACACGTAGGGGATGAAGGGGATGCCGTCGGTGGTCGCGAGCCGGTTGAGCGAATAGAGGATTCCCCAGCCGAGCGCCGAGACGATCAGCAAAGCCGCCGGCCAGAGGAGCGCGTTGGCGCCGGCGCGCTGTGCGGGCTCCGTCACGCGCGATCCTCCGGCGCTACAGCGTCATGCCGAGGGCGCGGCCTTCGTAGAAGGCCATGCTCGCGGTGCGCGCCGCCACCATGTCGCCGACGGTGTGGACCTCGATGTCGTCATCGACCGCCAGTTTGCGGGCGAGCGCGTCGTCCGCCGTGTTGGTGGTCGCCAGCACCAGGCTGTCGAACGTGAGCTCCTGCGTCTCGCCCGTGTAGAGGTTCTGGATCGTGGCCGTGCTCCCGGCCCAGCGCGTGAGCGTATGGCTGCAGATCACCGTGACACCCAGCTTCGCGAAGCGCTCGCGCGTGCTCGGGCCGAGATGAGAGCCGTCGAGCGCTTCGGCAGCCTTGTCGGATGCCGTGACGACGGTCACCTCGTGGCCCTGGTCGGCGAGATGGAGCGCGGTGCCGGAGGCGGGCCACCAGCCGTTGATATCGTCGAGCAGGAGGACCCGCTTGCCGGGCCGAGCGGTGCCCTCGAGCACGTCGTTGGCGGCGTGCACGTTCTCCTGTTCGGCGCCGGGCAACGCATCGACGTGGGGAAGCGCGCGCTGGAACCCGGTGCGCGTCGGCTGCGACCCGGTGGAGAGCACGACGGCATCGGCGCCGAACTCCCGAATGTCCTCGGCGGTCATCTCCCACCCAAGGTCGACGCGGACCTGCAGCTTCTCGAGCTGGGTCCGGTACCAGCCCAGCAGCTCGCCGATCTCGTCCCGCTCCGGCTGTGCCGCGGCGAGGCGGAATTGCCCGCCGAGGTCCGCCGCCTTCTCCACCAGCGTCACCCTGTGCCCGCGCTCCGCCGCGATGCGCGCGGTCTCGAGCCCGGCCGGGCCGCCGCCCACCACCAACACGTGGCGCGGCTTGTCCGCAGGCGGCGCGGCGTCGCCGTCCCACGCGTGCTCGCGGCCGACCGAGGGATTGACGAGGCAGGAGATGTGGTAGTCCCGCATGCGCCGCCCGATGCAGAGCTGGTTGCAGGAAATGCACGGCCGGATGTCGTCGGCGCGGCCCTCGCGCGCCTTGTTGGCGAGGTGCGGATCGGCGATCTGCCCGCGCACGATGGAGACGAGATCGCAGAGCCCGCCTGCGATGGCGGCCTCTGCCCGCGCGGGCGTCTTCACCCGCGCTTCGGCCGTGACCAGCGCGTGCTTGACGACCTGCTTGATGGCGGCGGCATCGTCCGTGCCCAAGGGCGTCGCGTGGTGGAAGCCCGGCACGATCGCCGTGAACCTGTTGATGTAGCTGCCGGTGCCGCAGGAGAAGTAGTCCGCGAGGCCGCGTTCGTCGAGCCAGGCGAAGATCTCCTGCTTGTCGGCCATGGTGAGGCCGCCGGGATAGGGCTCCGCGCCGGAGACGGTCATGCCGACGATGAAGTCCGGTCCGCAGGCCTTGCGGATTCCCTCCGCGATCTCGGTCACGAAGCGCAGCCGGTTCTCCAGGCTGCCGCCCCAGGCATCGTCGCGCCGGTTTGTGAGCGGCGACCAGAACTGGTCGATCAGGCAGGAGTAACCGGCGAAGAGGTCGACGCCGTCGAAGCCGCCCTTCCGGTCGCGCACCGCCTGGTCGATGAACGCCTGGATCAGCTCGCGAATCTCCGCTTCGCTCATGGCGTGGCTGCCCCAGGGGTCGTGGTGGCTGACCTGGCCCGAGGGGGACCAGTAGGGCGACCAGGAGTTGTCCTGATCGCCGTGGGCGCCGACGTGGTAGATCTGGTGGCACATGACGGTGGCGTGGCTGTGGCACTCGTCGGTGATCCTGCGGAAATGGGGGATTACGGCGTCGTCGGCCATGAAGTTGCCGCGCGTGAGCACCGCCGTCGGATGCGGCGGGGTCGGCTCGACGACGATCATCGCGGCGCCGCCTCGCGCGCGCTCCCGGTAGTAGCCGAAGTGCCGGTCGGCTGGCAGCCCGCCCTCGGCCATGTTCGCCGTGTGCGCGCCGAAGACGATGCGGCACTTGAGGGTGTGCGCCCCGAGGCGCGCGGGCGTGAACAGGTTGGGGACGCGTTCCGGCTGCGTCATTGCGCTCACCATTGGGGTTTCGGCCGCGAACGGCCGCCAGGTGCCGCCCACGGCTTGGCCGGCAACGATAACACCATCTGCACCCTCAGGTTTTCGTGGACATCGCAGCGCCGTCGTGACATCAGGCACGCACCATGCAGTGCGAGAGCGTGAGCTTCTACAGCGAGGGCGTCCGCCTCGAGGGCGATCTCTACCGACCCGACGGCGCCGGCCCCGATGACGCCCGCGCCGGCATCGTGCTCTGCCACGGCTATACCGGGGTGAAGAGCCTCTATCTGCCCGACAACGCACGGGTGCTGACGGAGGCGGGCTACGTGGTGCTCACCTTCGACTACAAGGGCTGGGGAGCCAGCGAAGGGCCGCGCGCCCGGCTTGCGCCCTTCAGCCGCGTCGCCGATGCGCTGGCGGCGCTCACCTTCCTGCAGACCCGGCCGGGAGTCGAGCCGGCGCACCTCGGCCTCTACGGCACCAGCTATGGCGGCGCCACGGTGATCTGGGCGGCGGCGCTCGATCCGCGCGTGCGCTGCGTGGTGAGCGTGGTCGGCGTCGGCGACGGCCGCCGCTGGATGCGGAGCGTGCGCCGGCCTGACGAGTGGCACGACCTTCTTGCCCGCGCGCAGGCAGACCGGGAGCAGGCCGTCGTGAGCGGCGAATCCACGATGGCCGAGCGCGACGAGATCCTGCTGCAGGATCGCGCGTCGGCCCAACTCTCGGCCGCGGCGCGGGCGGGCAACCCCGACGCGGTCTCGACGGTGCCGGCTTCCTTCATCGACGAGACGCTCTCGTTCCACGCCGACTGGGTGGTGGGAAAGATCGCCCCGCGCCCGCTGCTCCTCGTCACCACCGAGGACGACCGCCTGGTGCCGCCCGAGGAGTCGCAATCCCTCTATGACCTCGCCGGCGAGCCGAAACGGCTCGTGGTTCTCAAGGGGTACGGGCACTACGACGTCTATGCGGAGCCCGCCTTCGGCGAGGTGATGGCGGCGACGCTCGCGTGGTACCGGGCGCACCTGCCGGCGCAGTCGCTTGAGGCCCCGTCGGCCTGAGACGATGGCCGAACCCGTAACCGTCGCGCTCGCGCCAAGCGGCGAGAGCTTCACCTGCGGCCCCGGCGAGACCATTCTGCGCGCCGGCCTCGCGGCAGGCTTCGCCATGCCCTACGAGTGCGCGAGCGGAAGCTGCAGCTCGTGCAAGGGGCGGCTCCTGGAAGGCGCGGTGGACTCGCTCTGGGAGGACGCGACGGGCTTGAGCGAGCGCGACCGCCGCAAGGGCGACCGCATCCTCTGCTGCCAGGCGCTGCCCCAAGGCGACTGCACGGTCCAGGTGCGCCTGGGTGAGGTGGAGGGCGCGCGGGAGGAGGCCGCGCCTGCGCCGTTTGCGGCCACCGTCGAGACGCTGGAGCGGCTCGTGCCCGGCGTCATCGCTTTCAGCTGCCGGCCTGTGCAGCCCGTGCCGTTTCTGCCAGGCCAGTTCGTTCTGCTGCAGGTGCCGGGCGGCCAGCGCCGCGCGTTCTCGATGGCGAACACCGAGGCCGAGACGCTCGCCTTCATCGTCAAGGAGAAGCCGGGCGGCCACGCATCGCGCTATCTCTTCGAGGAACTCAGCCCTGGCGACACGGTGAACCTGGAGGGGCCCTACGGCCGGGCTTATCTCCGCACGCCGCCGGAGCGCGAGATCGTCTGCGTCGCCGGCGGCTCCGGGCTCGCGCCGATGCTCTCGGTCGCGCGGGCCGCCATCGCGGACCCCGATACCCCGGCCGTGCGCCTCTTCTTCGGCGCCAACACGGCCGAAGAACTCTTCATGGCGGACGAGATGCAGGCGCTCGCGGCCGAGCATGAGCGGCTCTCGCTCACGCTTGCGGTGCGCAACGGCGCACCGGGGGCCGCCACCGGCCTCGTCGGCGACGTCGCGCTGGCGGCGATGGAGGAGCTGGACGAGTGCGACTTCTACATGGCCGGGCCGCCGGGTCTGATCGACGCGATCCTCCGGCCCGTCATGCGGAGCGGCAAGGTCCGGCCCGAGCGCATCTTCTTCGACCGCTTCTACTAGAAGCGCGTCTCTCGGCGTCGCCGGCCGTCGGTCATGGCGCGTCTTCCCCCGCTGATTTAGCATAGGCCCGAATGCCGAGACGGCCGCCCGGCCGGCAGCCGTAACGCTAGGGAGTCAGGAGGACGCCATGGCCTTTCGCGTCGAGGAAACGACCATTGCCGATATTCACGCGGCGTACAGTTCAGGCGATCTCACCGCCGCGGAGCTCGTGTCGCGCTATCTCGCGCGGATCGAGGCCTACGACCGGAACGGCCCCGCCCTGAACTCGGTCATCAACGTCAACGCGCGGGCAATGGAAGAGGCCGAGGCGCTGGACAAGGCGTTCGCCGGGGGCGGGCTCACCGGGCCGCTCCACGGCATTCCGGTAATAGTGAAGGATCAGATCGAGACGGCGGATATCGTCACGACCTTCGGCTCCGCCGCCGCTGCCGACTACCTGCCGGAGAAGGACGCGACGACCATCAGGATGATGCGCGAGGCCGGCGCGATCATCCTCGCGAAGTCGGCGATGCCCGATTTCGCGACCTCGTGGTTCGGCTACTGCTCGGCCATCGGCGAGACCAAGAACCCCTACGACCTCGAGCGTGATCCCGGCGGCTCGAGCGGCGGCACGGGCTGTGCGGTCGCCGCGAATCTCGGCGCAATCGGCCTCGGCGAGGACACGGGCGGCTCCGCGCGCCTGCCCGCGTCCTTCGACAACCTGGTGGGGCTCAAGGTGACGCCGGGCCTGATCAGCCGGGCCGGCATGTCGCCGCTCGTGGTCTTTCAGGATTCCGCCGGGCCGATGTGCCGCACGGTCACCGACCTGGCCAAGCTGCTCCAGGTCGTCGCCGGCTTCGACCCCGAGGATCCCTATACCTCGACGGCGGTCATTGCCGGCAACACCGATTATGTCGCCTGTCTCGACAAGAACGCGCTGGCAGGCAAGACCATCGGCGTCCTGCGTTCGGCCTTCGGCGATTCGTCCAATCCCGACGCGGCGGCGGTCAACGCGGTGATCGAGGATGCCCTGGGTTCGCTGCAGGGCGCCGGCGCAACCCTCGTCGATGTCGAGATCCCCGACCTCATGGACTACATCGTCTACTCGTCGCTCTACATCAATCATTCGCGGAGCGCGATCGACGAGTTCATCGCCTCCCGCCCCTCGTTGAATGCGGAAAGCATCGGCGCGCTCTACGAGGCCAAGCGTTACCACCCGATGCTCGACCTGTTCGAGGACATCGCGCAGGGTCCGGAAGACCCCTATTCGGACCCGGAGTACTACCCGCGCTACACGACCTCGGAGAAATTCAGGCGGGTCGTGGTCAATCTGATGGGCAAGGCCGGCGCCGACGCGCTGGTTTTCCCGACGACCCAGGTGCAGTCGCCGCGGCGCGACGATCTCAACGCCGGGCAGTGGAGGACTCTCGAGTTCCCCACCAATACGCTGGTCGGCGCGCAGACCTGGATGCCGGCGATCAGCGTGCCGGCCGGCTTCACGCCGGGCGGCGTGCCGGTGGGCATGGAGATCCTGGGCCTGCCGTACCGCGAGGGCGACCTGCTGGCGCTCGCCTACTCCTTCGAGCAGGCGACGCAACACCGCCGGGCGCCGACATCCGCGCCGGAGCTGGACTGACCGACAGAGCGTTTCCGCATCACGCGCCGGAGCGGGTGGCCACGCGCCGCGCCAGCACGTCGAGCGCGAGCGCGCCGACGATGATCGAGCCCTTGATGATGTCCTGGTAGAAGACGCTGATGTCGAGCAGGACGAAGCCGTTCGATATCGTCGCGATGATGCCGAGGCCGATGACCGTCCGCCACATCGAGCCGAAGCCGCCGGCGAGCGAGGTGCCGCCGACCACGACGATGGTGAGCACATCGAAGATGATGACGGGGTCGAGGTTGGCCTGAGCCGAGTTGAGCTGGGACGCCGTGAGCGTGCCGGCGACGCCCATGCAGACGCCGGACAGCACGTAGGTGCTGCCGATCACGGTGCGCACGCGGATGCCGGAAAGCCGGCTCGCCTCCCGGTTGCCGCCGACGGCGTAGATCGCCTCGCCGTAGACGGTCTTGGCCAGCACCAGCCCGCCGACCAGCAGGAAGCCGATCAGCATCATCCCCGAGAAGGGGAAGCCGTGCCAGCGGCCCGCGCCGAGATCGCCGAAGGCCATGTCGGGCACGACGAAGGCCGCGTTCTTGGTCACCACGTAGGTGACGCCCCCCAGGATGAACCCGGTGCCCACCGTCGTGATGAAGGGGTTGATGTTGACGCCCACCACCAGCACCGCGTTGAGCAGGCCGACGACAAATCCCGCCGCGATGGCGGCCATGAACGCATAGGCCGGGTCCACCACGGTGCCGACCCCAGCGGCCACCACCGCGCAGAGCGAGTAGCCGGAGGCGATGGAGAGATCGAAGCCGCCGGTGAGGATCACGTAGGTCATGCCCACCGCCATGATCCCGGCCGGCGCCCACTGGGACAGCATGTTGAAGATGTTGCCCTGGGAGAGGAACGCGGGATTGCCGATGGAGACGACGATCACAAGGATCACGAAGGCGACGATGATGCCGTAGGTGCGGAACGCGACGCCGCCGTAACGCCGCAGCCGCTCCGCGCCGCTTTCCGCGCGGCTCGCGCTCTCGGGCGGCGGGGTCCCCTCGCTCATGCCGCCGCCTCTCCGTCCACGTCGAAGGTCATGGCGAGAACCCGCTCGAGCGAGAGCTCCGCGCGCTCCAGGATCGCGGCCTGCTGACCCTTGGCCAGCACCAGGACGCGATCGGCCACCTCGACCACCTCCTCGAGCTCCGACGAGACCATGATGATCGCCATGCCCTCGTCGGCGAGGCGCCGCATGACGGCGAACATCTCTCCCTTCGCGCCCACGTCGATGCCGCGCGTGGGCTCGTCCATGAGCAGCACCCGCGGGCGGCGGTGGAGCCACTTGCCAACCACGAGCTTCTGCTGATTGCCGCCCGAAAGCGTGCCCGTCGGCGCGCCCAGACGGCGCGGATCGAAGGCGAGCGAGGTGGCGATCGCCTCTGCCGCCGTCTTGCGGCGTCCGCTTCGCACGATCGCGCCGGGCGCGATGCCGCGCATGTCGGTCATGGTGACGTTGACGAAGCCGCTCTGGCTCAACACCAGTCCCTGGCCCTTTCGGTCCTCGGGCGCGAGCGCGATCCCGAGCGCCAACGCCCGGCCGACCGTGCGCGGCAGGGGTTGCGTGCGGCCGTCGATGGTGAGCGTTCCCGTGGCGCCGGGCTGGGTGCCCGCCAGCGCGCGCAGCAGCTCGGTCCTGCCGGCACCCACCAGGCCCGCGATCCCGAAGATCTCGCCGGTGTGGAGGACGAACGAAACGTCCTGCACCTTGTCGGGCACCGAAACGCCGTCGACGCGCAGGAGCTCGTCGCCCTCGGCAGCGCGATGGCGTGCGGTGGGCGCGCGCAGCTCCGTCCCCAGCATGGTGCTGACCAGCTTCTCCTTGTCCCATGCGGCGACGTCGGCCGTGGCGACCATCTCGCCGTCGCGCATGACCGAGATGCGGTCGCACAGCCTCAGCACCTCGTCCAGATCGTGGGAGATGTAGATGACCGACGCGCGCTCGTCGCGAAGCCGGCCCACGGTTTCGTAGAGCCGCTCGCGCTCTTTGGGTCCGAGCGATGCCGTGGGCTCGTCCATGATGAGGATGCGATGATCCGCCTGCAGCGCCCGCATGATCTCCAGCATCTGCTGGTTCGCCACCGAGAGGTCGCCAGCGCGGGCTCTCGGCTGGATATCGACGCCGAGGCGGTTGCCGAGCTCGCGGAAGCGCTGTTCCATCGCGCGACGCTTCAGCAGGCCCCCCCGCCGCAAGGGGCGGCCGAGAAACGCGTTCGACGCCGCGGACATGTCGGCCACGACGGTCAGTTCCTGGTAGATCGCGGCGACGCCTGCGCGCTGCTGGGCGCGCGGGCCGTGGTGTTCGACCGCGACGCCGAAAATCTCGACGCTGCCCGCGTCAGCGACATAGGCGCCGGTGAGGACCTTGATCAGCGTCGACTTTCCGGCGCCGTTCTCGCCGACGAGACCGTGGACCTCGCCCTCGCGGAGCGTGAAGTCGACCTCCTTCAGCGCCTGCACGCCCGGGAACGATTTCGAGACTCCCTCGACGCGCACCGCGTCTTCGCCGGCGGTCGATGTCAGGGGCGGGTCAATCCGTCCCTCCACTCGTCATGGCGTCACGATCGGGCTCGTCACGATCAGGACAAGGGCGCCGGGGCGGGGCGCGCGTCCCCGCCCCCAAGCGCGGGGCGCCCTCAGTACTTGGGCTCGCCCATCGTGTCGGCGTTTTCCTTCGTGATGATGATGGTGCCAGGGCCGTCGGCCACCGCCGGCAGGTCCGCTTCGTTGATGTAGCCGTTGATCGGCTCACCCTCGAGCGCGGCGATCAGCGCAACGGCGGCGTAATAGGACTCCTCCCACGGGAGCAGCACCGTCGTCTCGTTGTAGACGCCGGCCTGCACCTTCGCGATGCCGTCCTTGGTGGCGCCGATGGAATAGATCCTGACGTCGGTGCCCGGCGTCTTGCCGGCGGCCTCGATGGCCTGCTCGACGCCCCGCGACATGTCGTCCCAGGACGAGAGGATCACCGTGATGTCGGGATGCGCGAGCAGCGCGTTCTGGATCTTCTCGAGCGCCACGCGCGGGTCGAAGTTCGCCGGCTGGTCCACGACGATCTCGGCGTTCGGGAATTTTTCTGCGCCTTGCTGAATGGCCTTCTCCCAGAAGCCAAACAGGTCGGAGCCGACGAAACCGCCGACTGCCGCGACCTTGCAGGGCTCCGTGCAGGATGCGAGCGCGTGATCGACGTGCGCGTTGTAATAGGCTTGGCGCTGCATGGTGACCGTCGCCGCCAGCCCCGCGGAATAGTCGGCATCGTCACACATGGGCAGATCGAGCGAGACGGTGGGCTCGTCCAGCGGCTCGAGATGACGCTTCCACATCGAGCATGCCGGCGCGGCCGCGGTCGGCGCGAACAGGTAGCCGTCGAAGCCCTCGGTGATCGCGTTCTGCACCTGCTTGATCTGCGTCGCCGGATTGAAGTTGGCGGCGAAGCGCTTGTAGGCGAACCCGTACTTCTGGGCGGCCGCCTCCAGCCCTGCGCGCCGCGCCGAACAATAGGGGTTCTGGCCGCACTCGGTCAGATAGGCGATCCGGTATTCCTTGGACGGCGTGATGTTGCGCGCATCGAACTCGAGGATCTTCTTCGCGTTCGCGGCGGCATCGCCTGCCTCTGCGCGGGTGGCGTCCAGCGTCGCCAGCAGTGCCACCCCGACGCCGAGCGCGAGCGCCGCCGTCAACGAGCCCGCCAGCACGCGACGCACTCCCTTACCCAAGCTCTTCATGTCATTCCCTCCCTTGTTTGGTGCAGTTCCCACCAGGCCCGCCGAAACAGTCGATCGGACGTGGGCCGGAGCAGGCATTTGCCGAGGTTCCCACTCGGCTGCGGTCCGGTCAACCGGCGCTCAAGGATCGTATCGCGGAAAGGGTCGCGTTGCCCGGGCCAGGCTCCGGTCGCAGCCCAGCGCCGCTAGTATTGCGGCGTGCGGATCCAGGGTTCGGGCTCGGCCGGGCCAGGGTCGGTGACGACGAAGGGCAGCGCCTGGCTGCGTTGGGGCTCGGGCCAGGTGTCGGGACGGAGCGTGCGGTCAGCGTCGGAATCGGTATCGATTCCCTCGCGCTCGTAGACCTGCCAGATGCGGGCCCTGATGGGAGCCGGCAAGCCCTCGTAGTCCGGGTGCCACCAGAGCGTGATGTTGGTGCGCTCGCGCCCCGAGCGATTGGGATGGGCGCCGTGGATCAGCCGCGCGTCGACCACGACGACATCGCCCGCCGTCACCGGCACGTCGACCTCGTCCGCGTGCGAGGCGAACGCGGCATCGTCGGGGTTCTTCACCTCCGCGAGCGTGGGGTCGTGGGCATCGACGAGGTCGTGTAGCGGATGGGGCTTCCGGTGGGTGCCGGGGATCAGCCTGAGGCAGCCGTTCTCGCGCGTCGTGTCGGTCATGTAGAGGAAGAGCGCCACCTGGGCGATGCGCTCATCGCGCGAGATCGGGTGTTCCCAGCCCCACCAGTCCTGGTGCCAGAAGAGCGCCGGCCCGCCCGGCGGCTTGCTTATGACGTAGCCCGACGAGTAAAGCGCGCCGTGCAGGCCGAGCCGGGCGAACATCTCCTGGAAGCCGGCATGGGCGATGAGCGGCGCGAAGGAGGGGTGATCCGCGACGGGGACGAGGCTTCCCTGCGAGCGCCACTGCACCCGGTGGTCCGCGCCGATGGAACCCAGCGCGGCCTCCGCCGCTTCTCTGGTCGCGTGCAGCGTGGCGGGGTCGAGCACGCCCGGCGCGCGGCAGAAGCCCTCCGTTACGAGTTGCCGCCGCGCGGCCTCGCCGTCCCACACCGGCTCGTGCGGGCCGGCGGAGTCGTTCATCCTAGCGGCCCGTCGCGAGCTCGCGTTCGACCAGGGTGGCCCAATAGCTCGCGCCGACGGGCAGAATCTCGTCGTTGAAGTCGTAACCCGGGTTGTGCAGGAAGCATCCGCCGGGGCCTGAGCCGTTGCCGATCCAGATGTAGCTGCCGGGCCGGGCCTGGAGCATGTAGGCGAAGTCCTCGGAGCCCATGCAGGGCGCGAGATCGCGGTGAACGCGCTCGGCCCCCACCACGGCCGTGGCGGCGGCCTCGGCGCGCGAGGTCTCGTGCGCCGTGTTGACCGTGGCCGGGAAGCGCCCTTCCACCTTGACCGTGGCCTTGATGCCGAAGGAGGCGGCCGTGCTCTCCGCAATCCGCTGAATGTTTGCGGCGATCAGGTCCCGCACCTCGGGCTTGAAAGTGCGCACGGTGCCGGCGAGCGCGACCGACTGCGGGATGACGTTGAAGGCATCGCCGCCGTGGATCATCGTCACGCTGACGACGCCCGCCTCCAGCGGGTCCACGTTGCGGGCCACGATCGACTGCAGGCCGGTGACGATCTGCGCCGCCGCCACCACGGGATCGAGGCCGAGATGCGGCATGGCGCCGTGGGCGCCAGTGCCTTCCACCGAGATCTCGAACTCGTCGCAGGCGGCCATCATGGGCCCGGTACGGACGGCGATCTCGCCCGGCGGCATGCCCGGCCAGTTGTGCATGCCGTAGACGGCGGTTGCGGGGAACTGCTCGAACAGCCCTTCCTTCACCATGGCCTCGCCACCGCCGAGCCCCTCCTCGGCGGGCTGGAAGACGAAATAGACCGTGCCCGCGAAATTCCGGGTCTCGGCGAGGTAGCGCGCGGCTCCCAGCAGCATCGTCGTGTGCCCGTCATGGCCGCAGGCGTGCATGGTGCCGTCGTTGGTCGAGCGGTAATCGACGTCGTTTCCCTCGAGGATCGGCAGCGCGTCCATGTCCGCGCGAAGCGCGATGGCGCCCTCGCCCGGCGTCCCTTCGAGGACGCCGACCACGCCAGTCTTCGCGAGCCCGCGATGCACCTGGATGCCGAAGGACTCGAGCTTCTCCGCCACCACAGAAGCGGTGCGCTCCTCCTCGAATCCCAGCTCCGGGTGAGCATGAATGTCGCGCCGCCACGCGGTCATCTCGTCGTGGATCGCGGCGATACGGTTGATGACGGGCATGGCGGCTGGCTCCCCGTTCGGGCTCGTGGATCAAGGGCAGGGACGTCGAGCCGGCGCGCCTTGGCGCGCGGGCCGGTCGCCCCGGTTGCGGCCCCGGTGGCGCGGCGCCCCTCGGGCGCTACTCGGCGGCCTCGGCCGGGACCGGGCGGTTCATGCCGATCTCGGCGATCCGCTCCTGCGTGTAGACCTGGTGCCACATCTCGTAGGAGAACTCGGAGCGCAGGCGCTGCGCTTTCGGGTTGATGGCGAGGTTCACCGTCTCGCCGCCGAGGATGATCTCGCGGATGCGGGTGCGATCCTGAAGCTGGGTGATGTCGGCCAGCGGATCGCCGTCGAAGACCAGGATGTCGGCCAGCCGGCCCTGCTCCAGCGCGCCCACCTGGCCGGACTCGCGCACGAAGGTGCCGTTGTTGACGGTGGCGCAGCGCAGCGCTTCCGCCGCCGGGATGCCGAGATAGGTCACCATGTGCTCGAGCTCGCGGGCGTGCCATTCGCCGTACGGCGTGACCGCGAAGCCCGAATCGGTGCCGGAGAGGAAGGTCACGCCCGCATCGCGGGCCTTCGCCAGCGAGCGCTGGGCCGCCTCGATCTCGCGCTTGTGCGCGTCGGGGAAGCCCGGATAGCAGCCGTCTCCCGGCCGGGTGAAGTCGATGTCGTTCACCACGAGGCTGAAGGTCGGGCAGATCATGCAGCCGTTCTCGACCACCGCCTCCAGGCCCTCGTCGTCCATCCAGGCGGCGTGCAGGATGACGTCGACGCCGGCGCGGGCGGAATAGAGCACGGCCTCGGCGCCCCGCGCGTGAACCACCACCTTCTTGCCGAGCCGGTGGGCCTCGGCCACCATTGCCGAGGTCTCTTCCTGGTTGTAGCCGGCGACGAGTACGCTGGTCATCGGGTTCATCGAATCGCCGTCCATGGCGATCTTGATGAAGTCCACACCGTCCTTGACCATGGTACGGATCTCCGCGATCCCCTCGTCGGCATTGCGGGCGAGCACGCCGATGGAGGTCTCGGGCACGCCGACCCAGCTCGGATACCAGTCGGAGAGGCCCTGCCGGTTGGTGATCTGGCGCCCGGAGCAGCTGATGCGGGGGCCGGTGAAGAGACCCGCGTCGATCGCATCGCGGATGGACGGCGTGACGCGGCCGCTCGTGGTGGGATCCGCCATCGAGGTGAAGCCCGCGGCCAGCACGCGCTGAGCCGCTTCCAGCCCGCGCAGCGCGCGGAACTCGACCGGCGCGTAGAGGTCGATGTCCTCCTCGGTCTTGGCGTTGCCGTAGGAGAGATGGACGTGGACGTCGATCAGGCCAGGCATCACGAAGTGGCCGGAGTGATCGACCACCTCGTCTTCCGGCACCGCCACGGGCGCGCCCGCGCTCGGCCCCACATAGGCGATCCGCTCGCCCTCGGTCACCACCGTCTGGTCGCGCTCCGCACCGTCGCCGAGCCCGCTGAACAGCTGACCGCATCGAATATGTCTACGCATCGCCCGCTCCATTGTTCTGTCGGCGCACTCGAACCGCCGCCGCGCGGGTCCCGAGACCCGCAACGCCCCGGTTGCACTCGCCCGGCATCAGCCGAACAGCAACTGCGCCGCAGCCAGCAGTTTATCAGGATGTTCGAGTGCCGGCGAATGCCCGCACGCGGCGATCACGAAGGTGTCCGCCTTGGGGATGTGGCGGGCCAGCACCCGCGTGTTCTCCTCGCAGGGAAAGGGCCGGTCGTCGCGGCCGTGCAGCATCATCACGTCGCACGTGAGCGCGGCCAGCTTCTCGGCCGGGAGCACGGCCTCGTCGATGAAGCGCTGCTTGTCGCCCGCGAACATGCTGCGGAAATAGGGGCCGTACTCGCCGTCGTGCAGGATCGCCATCCGCGCATCGAGGAAGGCGTCGGTGATGACGGTCGGGTCGTGGACCAGGATCTCCGCCGCCTCGCGCAGCTCTGCGCGGGTCTCGGGAAAGCGCCAGCAGATCTCGGTCTCGCGGTTGACCCTGGCGCGGGCGCCCATGGCGCCGGTGGTCAACACCCTGGTGACGCGCGGATTGTCGATGGCGAGACCCAACGCGAGGCTGGCCGAGAGCGAGTGGCCGATCACGCCGACCTCGCCGGCAGGCAGGAGGTCGAGCGCCGCCTGGGCCTGGCGCCGCCAGAGCGGGAGGTCGAAGTAGGGCTCCTGTTGTTTACGGCCCGAAACGCCGAAGCCGATCAGATCGGTGGCCATGATCCGATAGCGCGCGGCCAGCGGCTCCAGCACCAGCCGCCAGTTGCCGATGGTGCCGGCGCCGGGGCCCGAGCCGTGCAGCATCAGGATGGGGAAGCCCTCTCCCCCTTCCCAGATGTGAACCCGGTGTCCCTCGACCGTGATGTCGCGTTCGGCCAGTGCCATGTCGTCCTCTCGCTGGTGATTGCCGGGCGCGCGCCGGGCTCAAGCGCGCAGCCGCTCGTTGGAAGGGTCGACCGGCGAGTTGGGGACGATCCGCGCGGGCTTCCGTTCTCCCAGGATCTCGACGGCGAGCCTGCGGCCTCGCACCGCGTGATCGCGGGCGACGTAACCCAGAGCCAGGCTCCGGCCCACTGCGTGGCCGTATGCGCCCGAGGTCGCGCGCCCCACCATGGTCTCCCCGTCGTAGATCGGCTCGTTGCCCCAGGGATCGGCGTCGTCCGCCTCCACTTCGAGGGTCACGAAGTCCTGCGGAACCCCTGCCTCACGTTGGGCCACGAGCGCGTCGCGCCCCACGAACTCGCCCTTGTCGAGCGCAACGAAGCGGTCCAGCCCGGCCTCGAAGGCCGAGTACTCGATGGTGAGATCCTGCCCCCACATGCGGTAGGATTTTTCGACCCTGAGCGAATCCATCGCCCGCATGCCGCACATGGCGAGCCCGTGTGGTTTTCCGGCCTCGACCAGGGCGTCGAAGATGCGGTTCTGGTACTCGATCGGATGGTGCAGCTCCCAGCCGAGCTCGCCCACGAAGTTGACCCGCATGGCGACGGCAGGCGCCACACCGATGGAGATGGGCTGCGCCGTGAGCCAGGGGAAGGCTTCGTTAGAGAGATCGGCGTCGGTCACCGCCTGCAGAACGGCCCGCGCCCGCGGGCCCGCCAGCACGAGGACGCCGTGGGCGGTGGTGATGTTCTCGATCGTAACCCCGTCGCCTGCCACGGAGCGGCGCAGGAAGTCGTGGTCGTAGCGCTCCGCCGCGCCCGAGCTCACGAGATAGAAGGACTCAGGCCCCTGGCGCATCACCGTGAACTCGGAGCGCACGCCACCGGTCACGGTGAGCGCATGGGCGAGCTTGAGCCGGCCCACGGCCTTGGGCAGCCGGTTGGCGAGCACGCGGTCGAGCGCCGCCTCCGCCCGCGGCCCCGCGATCCGGAACTTGGAGAAGCTGGTGATGTCGATGAGGCCGGCACGCTCGCGCACGGCCCTGCATTCCTCGCCCACGGGTCCGAAATAGTTGGTGCGGCGGAAGCTCCAGTCGTCGAGAGCCTCGGCGCCCTCGGGCGCGAACCAGTTGGGCCGCTCCCAGCCGTAGCGCTGCCCCCAGACCGCGCCCCGCGCCGCGAGCCTGTCGTGGCAGGGGCTGGTCTTGGCGGGGCGCGCGGCCGGGCGCTCCTCGTCCGGGTAGTGGATGACGAAGACGTTGGCGTAGGCCTCCTCGTTCTTGGCCTTGGTGTAGTTCTTGTTGGCGTAGGCGCCGAAGCGGCGGGGGTCCACCGCCAGCATGTCGATGGAGGGCTCGCCGTCGGCGATCCAGCCCGCAAGCTGCCAGCCTGCGCCGCCCGCAGCCGTGATGCCGAAGCTGAAACCCTCGGCCAGCCAGAAGTCGGGGAGGCCGCAGGCCGGGCCGATGAGGGGATTGCCGTCCGGCGTATAGGGGATGGGGCCGTTGACGCAGTCCTTGATGCCGGCGCGGCCGAACATCGGCACCCGGTTGATCGCCGCCTCGATGTGGGGCTCCAGCCGCTCGATATCCGGCGGCAGGAGTTCCTGGCCGAACGCCTTGGGCACGCCGTCCACGGCCCAGGCCGGTGCGTCTTTCTCATAGGGGCCGAGGATCAGGCCCTGGCGCTCTTCGCGCATGTAGTAGGAGGCGTCGCTCTCTCGCAGCACTGGCATCTCGGGCAGGCCCTGCGCCTTGCGCTCTTCAAGCTCGGGGATGGTGTCGGTCACGATGTACTGGTGCTCCACCGGGATCGTCGGCAGGTCGAGACCCACCATGGCGCCCACCTGCCGGGCCCAGGAGCCCGTGGCCGTCACCACCGTCTCGCACCTGATTTCGCCGTGTGTCGTCTTCACCAGCCACTCGCCGGCACGGGTCCGCTGGATGGCAGTGACCTCGGTGTTGCGGTTGATCTCCGCCCCGCGGTCGCGCGCGCCCTTCGCCAGCGCCTGGGTCACGTCCACCGGCGCCACGTGCCCGTCGTGGGGGTGGAAGAGGGCGCCCACCAGCCCGTCCAGGTTGCAGAGCGGCCAGAGGTCGCCGATCTCGTTGGGGCCGATCAGCTCGAAGGGGACGCCGATGGTGTTCGCGGTGCCGCAATAGTTGCGGTACTCGTCCATCCGTTCCTGGTTGGTGGCGAGCCTGAGGTTGCCGGTACGATGAAAGCTCACCGCCTGTCCGGTCTCTTCCTCGAGCTGCTGGTAGAGGTCGATCGAGTACTTGTGCAGCTGGCCGACGCTGTAGCTCATGTTGAAGAGCGGCAAGAGTCCAGCCGCGTGCCAGGTGGAGCCTGCGGTAAGCTCGGTCTTCTCCACCAGCACCACGTCGGACCAGCCGAGCTTCGCCAGATGGTAGAGCACGCTGCAGCCGACGATGCCGCCGCCGATCACTACCACCCGCGCCTGATCTCTCATGCTGGAGCCCCTTCCCGCAATGCGCGCCAATCCCTTGGGCGGGCGCACCCTATCACGCGCGGGCACCCCGCGGCATGTGCATCCACGCCGTCACATCGCTTCTGCACCGTTGACCGGACGGCCGTTTCGCTCACCATGAATTCGTACTTTCTTGTGGAGACGCTGCGTGCCTGACCTGATCGCCATTGGAGAGCCCCTTGTCGAATTCGCCGCGGAATCGGCCGGCCGGCTGGGCGACGTCGATCGTTTCCGCGCCGGCTGGGGCGGGGACACGGCCAACTTTGTGCTCGCGGCCGCGCGGCTCGGCGGCGCGTGCGGCTACGTCACGCGAGTGGGGCAGGATTCGTTCGGCGCGGCCTTCGTCGCGATGCTGGAGACGCACGGCGTCGACGCAAGCCGGGTGAAAACCGACGCGGAGCACCACACCGGCCTCTATTTCGTCACCTATTCGGAGGAACGGGAGCATCGCTTCGACTACGTGCGCCGGGGCTCGGCGGCGAGCCATCTCTCGGGCGCCGATATCGACCTGGACTACGTGGCCGGCGCCCGCGTCCTGCACGTGAGCGGCATCTCCCAGGCGATCTCCGGCTCCAGCGCGGACGCGATCCGCCTGGCGATGGAGATCGCGCGAAAGGCGGGCACCACTGTCAGTTACGACGCCAACGTGCGCCCGGTTCTCGGGGAGCGCGAAACCCTGCGCCGGAACTTCGAGGCTGCCGTGGCGCTCGCCGACATCGTGTTCGTGAGCGAGGACGATGCCGCTCACCTGTATGGCGACACCTCGCTCGAGACCGTGCTCGATCGCATCGTGGGGGAGCGGCCCCGGCTCGCCGTGGCCAAGCTCGGGGCCGACGGCTGTCTCATCAGAAGCGAGGCCGAAGAGCGTTGTCGCGTTCCGGCCTGGAGGGTCGATGCGGTCGATGCCACCGGGGCCGGCGACGCGTTCAGCGCCGGGTTCGTCCTGTCGCTGCTCCGCGATGCGGAACTCGCCGAGGCGGGGCGCTACGCGAATGCCGTGGGCGCGCTCACCGCGTCGGGCGTGGGCGCCATCGCGCCCCAGCCGAGCCATGCCGAGGTGACGGCTCTCATGGACGAGCAGTCACCCGGCCTGCGCTGATATCAAGTGGATGGTAGAGTGGCGGTCATGTCAGGACGTCTCGACGGCAAGGTCGCGTTGATCACGGGCGCAGGCTCGGTCGGCCCCGGCTGGGGCAACGGCCGCGCCACCGCCGTGCTGTTTGCCCGTGAGGGCGCGCGGGTCGTCGCGCTCGACCGCGACACGGCCGCCGCCGAGGCGACGCGGCAGATCATCGAGAGCGAGGGCTACGCGTGCGCCGTCGAGACCGCCGACGTCACCGACAGGGGCCAGATCGAGCGGGTGATCGCCACGGTCTGCGAGCACTGGGGTGCGCTGCACGTGCTCGTCAACAACGTGGGCGGCTCGGTGCCGGGCGGCCCGGTCGAGCTGAGCGAAGAGGACTGGGCCGCGCAGCTCGACTTCAACCTCACCAGCGCCTTCCTCACCACCAAATGCGTGCTCCCGGTGATGGAGGCGCAGGGCGCTGGCGCCATCGTGAACATCTCCTCGGTGGCGGGGCTCCGCTTCATCGGCAATCACCACGCGGCCTATGCGGCGGCGAAGGCGGGGCTGGTGCAGTTCACCAAGGCGGTCGGCGTGCAGTACGCAGCGCGTGGCGTGCGCTGCAACTCGATCTCCGTCGGCCTCATGCACACGCCGCTGGTGGAGGCGCGGCTCGCCGCCCAGTACGGCGAGGGCGACCTCCAGGCCCTGGTCGCCAAGCGCCACGCCCAGGTGCCCATGGGCCGCATGGGCTCCGGCTGGGACGTGGCCCACGCGGCGCTCTATCTGGCCTCCGACGATGCCGGCTACGTGACCGCGGCCGATCTGATCGTGGACGGCGGCCTCACCGCGAAGTGCGACTGAGGGCACGGCCCAGACGCCCGTGATCGAGGGGATCGCGCGCCGCGACCGGCTGGTGGTGCTGGCTGGCCTCGTCGTCGCGGCCGCGCTCGCCTGGCTCTACCTCATAGACATGGCCCTCGACATGGGGGGCGACATGGCGGCCGGCAGCGGCGCCATGTCGCGGATGCAGGCGTGGAGCCTCAGTCACGGCCTCCTCATGTGGGCGATGTGGGCGGTGATGATGGTGGCGATGATGGTGCCGAGCGCGGCGCCCATGATCCTCATCTTCGCCCGGGTGGACCGCTCCAGGGGCGCCGGCCGTCCCCTCGCCGCCACCACGCTCTTCGCGCTCGGCTACGTGGTTGTCTGGGCAGGGTTCAGCGTGGCTGCCACGGCGATGCAGTGGGGGCTGCAAAGCGCGGCGCTGCTCTCGCCGATGATGGTCGCCACCAGCACGATCCTCGGCGGCGTCCTCTTTATCGCCGCCGGCGTCTATCAATGGACGCCGCTCAAGTACGCCTGCCTCAAGCACTGCCGCTCGCCCATGGCCTTCATCATGGGGCACTGGCGACCGGGTAGGTGGGGCGCGTTGCGCATGGGGCTCGGCCACGGCGCCTTCTGCCTCGGCTGCTGCGGCTTCGTGATGGGGCTTCTCTTCGTCGGCGGGGTGATGAACCTCGCCTGGGTGGCGGCGATCACCGTCTTCGTCGTCGCCGAGAAGCTCGCGCCGAGGGGAGAGTGGGTCGCGCGCGCCGGCGTCGTCGCCATGGTCGCTGCGGGGATCTACCTCCTGGCGGCAGGCTAGATGTGGAGCATCAACAGGTTGTCCTGAGGCAGACGAAGTCTGCTGATGGGCGTATTAGCCTTCAAGCTACCATGAGGCCTGTGCCAGTTGTATCGGTGGAGCCAGTGCGGCAGCTGCTGT